>MDTC01149217.1_pt1 | contig 27560 bp, 27 predicted proteins | sample 811181 | NCBI WGS metagenome assembly MDTC01 (sample SAMN05326644, study PRJNA326480) | marine metagenome | isolation source: seawater | place: Pacific Ocean: North | collected 2011 | reverse complement strand
TACATACTAAAAAACCCAGAGTTACCGGACCTAAATCTGTCGCCCGACGGCTGTCCTCATCGGATTTTTCTGGTTTTAAAACAGAATCTTGTAATGAAGATTGCCGATCCAACCTTAGTTGTTCAATCACCCCCCCTTTTGCGAGAAGTGGCTTCAACATTCGAAATGTGGTCAGCTTAATCGCCTCCAAACTATCACCTTCAGCAATGGCAAAAACACCCGTTTGCAATTTGGCGTTATTAGCTGTTTGGTAGAGAGATAGCTCAATACTCTCGCCTACCAAGGTGCCATGCAGGTAAAAGCCGACCCCACTCTCTCTGGCGGTAGCCATGATACATTTATGATCATGCTGGCAATGCCCTATAGGGACCTCTTCTTTCGCTAAAGGTTTGATGTCCTTATAAGAGAATATATTATGCGAGAAATTGGCTTCAAAAGCCCTCACCAACCAAACATTGTCAGCCGCATCTGTCTCAAAAACTATCAGTAAATACTCTGTATCTTGCACAGCTGTTTCGCTTGCGGAAATATTGATCGGCATCAAGCAAGCAAAAGAAATAAGAGAGCTAAGCACCAATTTATAATAATAATTCAACGAAACACATCCCAGGCGAGGCTGATTCCTCCAGGGCTACCTCCTGCAATTTCTAGTCCACAGATTCACCAACCTGCTTGACATAAAAACGCTTACTTAGCTGCTGAGGAGTGACTAGACCTTAGCCACTTAAGGCCTTCTTGGATAGACAAAACACCAATGTTTTCTCGCAAAACTCATATACTTTGAGAATAATAAAGCTCTACCTTAACGAGCTCAACGACTTAGCTTTTTTGGCAAGCGGGGACGTGTTTTTCCTATTTAAGGAAGAAGCTAGAAAACCGATGCTGCCGCATGAGGTACTCGATTTGAAAAAGAAAACGGTGGATAACTGGGTGGCAGCTGGCATTGTTTCATCACAACAAGCAAACGACATCATCTTATTCGAAGCCCAGAAGAAAAAACCGATCGGGATCATAACTACGGTAAGCCTCGGTATTCTCGCCATTGGACTAGGTACTGTCAGCATTGTGGCTAGTAACTGGGACCTCATACCAAAACATCTAAAATTAGCTAGTTTTTTTGCTATCTATGTTAGTAGCGCCTTTGCCCAGGTTGCTCTTTATCATAAAAAGCCAGTGATCTCAGAAGCTCTAAGGAGTCTTTTCTTTCTCCTGACTATCGCTGGAATAGGACTCGTGGGTCAGATTTTTAATCTACGAAGCGACGGCTGGAGTGCTCTGGCATTTTGGTTAGCAATAACGCTACCAACTGTAGCCACTTGCAGAAGTCACCTCTTGCCAAGCTTATGGTGGAGCCTTTATTTTATAACAGTTGCCATCTGGAGCTTTAAAATTCAAATAAGCAATGAGAGTGTTAAGCTAGCCTATATAGCTACCTTCACTCTAGCGCCTACCTTGGTCGGGCCAGTTTTATCAGCGCCCACTTTCAACCTATTTCTATGGTTCCGTAAACCAATGGTGTTTTTCGCTCGGATAAGCATTTGGCTTTTTATTCCTATTCTTATCGACTTTATGAACCTAGCCTCTACCACGTGGTTCAAAAACCTTAACCTGGCCTCACTAATGATCCTTTTTATAGGTTGCCTTCACGCTGGGATCATCTATCTCGGCAACAAAACTGTCAAAAAAAGTTTATTGATAGAGTTGACTAGTATCGTATTCCCCATAGCTCTCCTTGCGCTGAATACTGCACTTAGCGGCTTTCTCCCACATTCTGAAGTATCAGGTGCCTGTCAATTTATAGCTATAGTAACTGCAGCATGCATCTGTTCGTACCATCGTCAAATGTATTTAGAGTTCAATTTCCTGACTATGCTGATTGCCACTCGGCTAATAATCATCTATTTTCAGATTTTTGGAAACCTCCTCGATATGGGATTCGGCCTGATTATTTCTGGGGCCGTAGTGATCGCCATCGCATATGGTTGGTACAAAATAAAACAAAGGTTTGCTCCAGCTAGAGCAGGAAAGAAAAGCCATGACTAAGCAACAAATACAACAAGCCATACTGATCATCTTTGCAATCGTAGCCTTTACATTTTTCTACATCAAACAGGAAGTGATCGTTGCGCAAGGCAAGAGCTTAATTATGCCAGTTACCGGCTACGATCCTAGGGACCTCGTAGCAGGCTACTTCCTGCTCTACCAAGTGGACTATGGGGCTCCTGTATGCCAGAATATCACTGGCGAGGCTTGTGTATGTGTCATTGCCAACAACAAAGGGGCCTATAAAGCCGAGAAAACAGTCCAGTGCCGCAGCCAACCACCAGACTGCCCAACCTTTATTCGAGGCACCTGTGCTGAAAATAGGTTTAAAGCAGGTATTGAACGCTACTACATACCGGAAGATAAGCGACATCATGTTCCTATTATCCCCGCAGGCTCAACCATATCACTCAAAGTAAGCGCAAAGGGTAAAGCTATCACTACGGGCTTTAATGTCCCGACCAAAGACAAATCACGAATGATATCTCTTGAACAATACCTGACAAAAGCCAGCCAGAAGTAACCCTATCATGCAAAAAACGATATGTTAATCAAGATGAGAAGCTATTTGAGGCGTTGACAAATAGAGAAGTAAAAACGTACTGGAACAATTAGTAACATTTTTCCTTCAATGTGAGACAATAGCTAAGATACACTGGGAGGAAGCCTTGAAGACTAAATCGAAAGTTAAGAAGCTAAAAACTGGCTTTATTTCAAGAAACATAACACTAGGAAGACTAAGCGCCAAAACAGCATTAGCTTTGGTGGGCAAAAAAAATCCAGACGATATAATCGCATCTTTAGCTAAACAGGCCAAAGGCTGGGTAAAGGAACTAGGTCACCTAAAAGGCGGCCTGATGAAAATTGGTCAAATGATCACAATGCTAGACGATAAGATTATACCCGCTGAAATTAAAGACATCTTTGCGCCGCTCGGCTCTCAGTCCATTGAGCTCGATTCTAAAGTCATTGAAGGCATTCTTGCAAAGCGCTTAGGACATGAGAGACTAAAAAAACTTGATTGGGAGAGAGAGCCATATGCATCTGCCTCAATCGGCCAGGTTCATCGTGCTCGCATAAAAAAAACCAACCAAAACATTGTTCTCAAGATACAATATCCCAGAGTCGCCAAAACCCTGGATACCGACATCAAAACATTCGCACACCTTTTCAAAATACTAAATGTCTGGCCAGGGTTCGACAAAGCTCAAGCAGAAGAACACTTGGCCGAGGTGAAATCGATACTAGCTATGGAGATGAATTATAAAAACGAGGCAAAAAACCTCCAAACTTTTTCCACATTCTTCGAGGATTATGACAACATCCTCGTACCCAAACACTATGAAGAGTTTTCAACGAGAACAATCCTCGCAATGGAATACTTACCAGGTAAACCATTCAATCGAGAGATGACTAAAGAGCTATCAAAAGCCGACAGACACCAACTTGCGATAACCGTTGTCTATTCTTTACTCGCAGAACTTTTCGATCTTCAACTTGTACAAACCGACTCGCATGCAGCTAATTTTCGTCTAACGCAAACACCAGATGGACCAAAACTCATCATGCTAGATTTTGGCGCCTTAAAAAAAGTGTCAAAAAACAGACTACACACCCTTAAGAAGCTTGGTGCTGTCTGGTTCCATGGCCGGGATCAGGGACTCCATGACGCCCTACTCGATATTGGGCTCTTAGAGCCTCACGATAGCCAGGAGATTGTTGAGCTATATACCAGGATCACCCGGGTTTCATTTGCAGCCCTTTGTCCTGATAAACATCCTTTTCAAAATCCATCTTCACCGCGTTTGGGCAGCAAAGCCTGGGGGGATTTCCTTGCTAAGTGGCAAAAAGACTACCTTAAAATAATTGGACTGGTGTCCCGACCGCTGCCTCAAGATCTATTGTTCTTAGGACGCAGACTTCTCGGTGTGCGGGACTTCCTAGAACAACTTGACCCAGACTGGAATCATCCAGACTTTGAAAGCCTATTATCACGCTACCTCAGTTAGTAGAGACCGTCGTAATCACTTCAGCCGAAGATTGTTTACCACTATTTTCTGTGGATTTGCAAAATAGATCACGCCGAGAAGTTAAAAACTTCACAAGGGAATCGTCGGTATTTGCTTCGGGATGCTTTGTAATAGCCGAAGTTGTAAAATCATCACGACTCCATAGCTCTAGTCTGCCTGATACCCTTTTAAATAACTTAGGGAAACCTTCTCCTGGAGTCTGAATATGATGCAATCCATGGCTGTATAGAACGAGTATTTTACAATCACCGATCTTTTCCAACACATCGATAAAGCCTCGCCTAATAACCAAAGGCCGGCCCTTACTATCCAAGCCGTTAGGCCTTTTCATATGCCCTTCGGGTGCAATACCGACCATAGAGTTAGCATCTATCTGCTGCAGGAAATGGTCCCAAGTAGCGTCTCTTTTTCTAGAAACAGAAATCGTTTTAGACGCCATATTCGAATATATTTTATTAAACAGACGATTATTCATCGTCTTACTAGCTACCGGAAACACAAATCTTTCGGCAAACTGCCAAAGCAGCCGATTACTATAGCTACCTAAAAAAACCGGCTCAAATAACGATGTATGATTTAAAATGATGAACATCTTAACCTGTGAGTAGTCGATCCGACCCTCACATGAAGCCATCTGCTTCATTGGGACATCAAAACGATAAAACAACCGGAAAATATTTTTGACTATTACCAAAATTAGAAATTTAAACAGTACTTTCGGCTCTAACATAAAGTCTCCAAGAACCAAGATGTAACGCAGACACTCATTCTGTACAGATAAGTTATCAGACTTAAAACAAAAGGTATCGACGATGGCAGGCGAAAAACAAAGTTTTACCGAAACAAAACATTAGTAAATAAAATGAATCTATGGTTCCATCAACTCTTTTAAAGTAAGGCCTACACAATCAACAATACTTTTATGGGGGTTAAACACCGAACGCGGCACCTCGACAAAAACCACGTTGCTGATACGGCTTGAGCCTATCAATTCATAAAGGACAGTTTCATGATAGTACACCCGCTCACCCATAAACTGTTTCTTTGCCAACAACCAAGGAACATCTGCTTCATAATTCTTATAGTAAAGTGCATCTTCAGGAATCTCAGCACAACAAAATACTGGGTTGAAATGTGTCGCTTTCTCACTCCGTTTTAGAAAGTTATCCACGTCCTCTTCAGAAGCATGCGGTATCTCGAGGCAAATAACCTCAGTCCCGTATGGACCTTTGGTGAAAACAGCAGTTCCACCAACATCGCAACCTAGATTTGGCACCTGGCCAAGAATATTCAAAGGCCGATTATAAAGACTGACTAACCTATCCCAAGCTGTTTCATTATCATCTGGCTCCAACAATAGAGGCGGCGTATGAAACCCATTTATTTGTATTTTAGTAAGATTTTCCAATATCGGAGCGCATGGCCCTAACTCCACATTCAACAAAGAAGCAATTTTAGTAACGCAATCCGCAGGCTCATCTTTTTTCGCTAACAAACGCCTAACAGATGCCACAAGACTAAGAAGTTCCTGATGAAATGACAGAAGTTTCTCCGCAACCAGCCTACTCTCAGGGTTGCCACCACTAACATTATCGACGTTACGAATAAACAGCGAGTGGCAGTGATCAAAGGAGCTACCCGCCTCACTAAATAATTCAGTTAAAGTACCGTGGCCGGCCGGGACTGGAGACAATTCGTTATCTCGGAGTATAGCTTCACCCTCGCTATCAAAGCGGAGAGTTGATAAGTAGGAACCCTGGACAAGAGTCATAGATGGTAACAGTTTGAAAGCTGAGGATTCCTCAATAAATCCGTTGATAGCTTTCTCAAACTGTGGGGCAACAACAAAGGCCTGCCCCACTACTCCAGGGATTCTCGCATGCTCAAAAGACTTTACTTCAATAAAAGTAGCTCCATCTACACTACACGGCATTAATGCCTTTGGCAGCTCTACAGCATCTATGAAATCATGAAGTTGCTGCTGTGAAAGTGCAGAGTGATCTTGAACAGCAACAACACGCCTGATAGGCGCACTTGTCAACCAGCTCCCCCAGTTGGGGTAGCGTTCTTTGAACTGAAAGCTGGCCTCTTTTAACTTATCCAAATCACCAGATTTACAAGAAGATACTAATTCAGAAAAAACCGATAAGTAACGGCTAGCTGCTCCAGCAGCCGGAACGAGAGCCACATAGCCATCAGCTTTATGGCCAGCAGACATCAAGCTGTCGATGGGGATGAGCCCGCCATTATCAAGGCGACAAGTATCCTCAATGGGGATCATTGGTACAACCCCCCCGGTCAGAGCTTCCTTAATTCTTTTTTGGTGCAGCAAGACGGAGTGAGGATTTAAACCCAATAAACTACATTTTTTTTCTAAATCCATCCAAGCACCTAAAGTTTTCATAGAATCTAGACACATATCCAAGCTGCCACACCTTACTCTACACTCTAACCTTTATAAAGTGGTTTTCCTTAAACATAGTTAAAAGCACCGCAAATGCATCTGAATATGGCTATAATTTGCCTGGTGATTTCGAAGCCTCAGACCAGGAAAAAAGCCAGTTTAAAAAGGCTAAAGCCGCCAAAAAAATGACGGACCTAATTTAGAACCTGTTGAATATTTGGTTTAATGCAAAAATTTCCCTCAAAAGGGCATACCGGTTAGAGAATAAAAAAAACTATTAACCGGAAACACTTGCCTAGGGAGGCTAAGCCGAATCTATCGAAGTATCTGATAATATTATAGGGTATAGAACTAAAACCAGGATCTTTGTGAGTAGAAGCAGTAGAAAAATAGTCGTAGTCTTGATGATACTGTTAGGAAATGTGGCCACAGGTAAGACCGCTCTTACCGGCTATATTAAAGTAGACTGGCCCCCGATCGATGATGCGAAATCCTACGAGGTCTTACTAGAGCGAAAAGGAAAGTCAGGCAAATTTTCAAAATATAAATCAAGTATTCCTACTATGGAACCCCCGTGGGAGGGCGCAGTACCATTGGGGACTTACCAAGTAAGCTACCGCGCCATTTTAGAGAATGGTGAAAAGGGGCCTTGGAGCGAACCAACCATTCGCAACACGACGTTTCCTAAAGTAGAAGTTATAGGGGCATTTCCCATTTGGAAGAAGTCTACGGAACACAAGGTGCTGACCAATTTTAAGTGGAAGCGCAACCTCAATATGCGCAAATATAAATTCCAAATACGAAGAACAGGCTCCAGGAAAATAAAAAGTTACTTAACAAAGAAGCGCACCCGTAAAATCAAGCTAAAACGAATGCAAAGTTATGAATGGCGTGTCACCCCCAACATTAAATCAAATCTAATTGATGACGTTCCATGGCAGGCACTCTTCATAGATGAAATGATTCTAACAGAGGACGACTTACCAGAAACTGAAACCTATCTTAGCATTGGGGCAGGTGGCGGGCTTGAGCAGCTAAGTTCCTATGGATTTATTGGCAGCACAGATGGAGCAGGAATCACCACAACATCCACCCTCAAGATAGACTACCTGCCTAAGCCAGAACGGGCTATGGTCCACATTATAGCCGGACTATCCCGAGAGAGATACGAAACAACCAACAGCAAGGAGATAACAACCACCGATGCCGAAGGAAATTCCACAGTATCGATAACAGAGGAAGAGTTAAAAAATGAGCGCTACGATGGTTATGTAATCGTGCGCAGCCGGACAAATTTATCAAGAACATTCTACGGATTGGGCGGTATCGCTGTGATCAGACAACTACCAATCATCGTGGCCGATAATGAAAGCAAAGGCGAGGGGAAGCTAGGCGTACAAAACGTCAATGCTTTAGGCATCAATAGTCACTTTCAAACAGATATGTTCGGAGGGACTCTCTATTTAGATTACAATGCTATCCCTCTAGGGTCCGGAACTAGGTACTTTATCTTTAACCAGCTATCGAGCCAAATGCGCTGGACGTGGCACAAGTTGTCCCTAGAATTAGGTTTTGATCTACAATCCGTAAAAGCAAAGACAACCCGATCCTGCTCTACAAATGAAGAAACTAAGTGCAGCTACAGTGAAACAAGCCAGAGCTTTTCTGGAACTAAACTAGGTTTTTCCATAAAGATATAAAAAAACCTGCGGCCAGACTGGCAGACAGGAAGTTCTTGGGGGGATCTTGTCTATCTAGCTTTATCTTGGCGACAGGCGACGCCATCCTTACCGCAGCATCCAAGCACGGTCAAGCCTTTCACCACCACCGCCAAAAAAACAACCTCCACCGCAAGCCATCCAGCACAAAAATACCTCCATTTCGACCAAAAATAAAATCCTGTCTTTTATTTTTCAGCCGGCATCGGCGAGCCACGGAGACTAAAAACCAATAGTATCCCCAGGAAGTTAATGAAAGCTCCAGCAACAAACGGCGCTGTTACGCCTAATAGCTGATACAAAAAACCAGCCAAACCTGGTCCAAATACTCTCGCCAGTGAAGAAAATGACTGATGTGTGCCTAAGGCAACACCCTGTTGGTTTTCTTCAACACGCCTTGACACAAATCCTGAAAGGCTTGGTTGTGTTAACCCATTTCCCATGGCTAATATAGCACTAGCAAACAACAAGCTGCCAAAACCAAAATCGGGAGAAGCTGCCAACAACACAAAAGCTAGCATTTGCATCAACAAGCCAACAAAAGCCAAACTACTATCCTGATACCTATGACCTACCCGCCGGATGAACCCACCCTGAACCAGGGCTCCCATGAAACCCATAAAAACAAACAGCAGACCGACCTCGCTCATATCTAAGGTAAAAACATCCTGAGCGAAAAAAGCGTAGGTAAACTCAAGGCCCGAAAAAGCCAAAATTATATAAAAGTTAGCAATGACAGCACGCCCAAGAAAAGGTCGGCTAAACACCATTTTGATACCATCTATATTGATGGGGAGGCCCCTCCGCTTCTTAATTCTCGACCTTTTTTCAGCTGGAAGTGACTCGGTCACACACCTAAAAACCCAAATCAGATTTATCAAACTCAAACCAGCAGCAAAAAAGCACGCCATTGGACCTTGGCGCCCTGCCACTTCAATAGCCCCCAAAAAGCCACCAATACCTGGGCCAACAATAAAACCCAACCCAAAAGCCATGCCGATAAGACCCATTCCCTTGACACGCTCTTTCTTCGAAGTAACATCAGCAATATAAGCACTAGCAGTACTGATATTCGCAGTCGCCATTCCACCAAAAATGCGAGCCAGAAAAAGCCAAATAACACTATTTCCCCAGGCCAAAGCCGACCCTAGTGCCAACATTGTAACCGAAGTCAAGGCCACCGATACAATTAGTACTGGCCGCCGGCCAACCTTATCCGAAAGCCTTCCCCACAGCGGCATAAATATAAATTGCGCAAATGAATAAGAAGCACCCAAAAGTGTTGCCACCCCTTCAGAAACGCCAAAAATTTCTCTCGCTTCCAAAGAAAGAAAAGGCATCACAATGCCGAATCCAACTAAATCAATAAAAACTGTTAGAAAAATCGCTCCCAAAGAAGGCTTACGATCCATAAACTCCCCTAGTCAAACCTCTACTTAATATTTATCAGGGATTGAGCAATATGTCGATAAGCGTCCTAGTGGGCAAACTGACGCCTAAATGGTCGATTATAATCAATAGCCTTAAAATGAGGGGGTTTTTTGACAAAAAAGTACTCCTCTGTGGCCAGCCAATCCTCGGCCAGATACAAATAACCGTTAATAACGCGAATAGGGTATTGCCTGGAATGACCTAGGTCATTTTGAAGCACCAGAAGACCAGAATCTGCATATTCACCCGCCTTCACCTCATATTTAAACATTTTCTGCAGTGTTACACCGGTAGATTTGGAGCAGTTTTCATCAGCGAAGTAACCCAAATTCCACTGCAGTTGACCATCGCCAGTCAACAATAAGCTCCGCTTCAAATAACCGAGCGACGATGGAGTCAGGGCACATTGCTGCCAAGAGCCTGGAACATCAGCCAAAGGCATCGGCACAGTCGTAGCACAGCCAATAACCACAAGAAAGATGGATAAACATGCTGTTTTTATAGCCAAACCCATAAACCCTCCTCCCCCCAAGCCGAGGCCAGCTTCGGCAAAAGCTGGCTCATTCTTTAGCAGTAGCAATAAAGGCATAAGTATTAGACCTCTGCAGCCAAAAACTAAACAGCTTGTTAGTCATCCGGAAACACATCTAGAGAAGAAGTAGGCCTCTGCTAAACAAGGCCCCCTGAAAATGCAAGCTGACAAGCCCATAATCAACAGAAAATTCATCATTAACCTATAAAAATATTAAAATAGCAGTCTGCAAATATGGTATATTGTAGCTTACCTTCAGCAGACCATTATCGCTAACGGGTTACCTATGTCACTGGAAAAGATAGCGCTTTACCTACTGCTATGTATCGGGCTACTACAAACCATCGGCCATATCACCGGCTCAAAGGAACTGGAGCAAATCGGCTACGTGTCGGCCGCTGCACCAACGGCAATAAATTATTCGCAGATCAGCCCATCTGGGCTAGAAGATTTTCATCAGTACAAAATAAAGTATACGACCACAAATGGCATTGAAGGAAAAATTTTACTTAATAAGGAGAAGTTTTCCAAAGTCGAAGGCCCGTATCAATACCGTCTCATCTATCGGCTGGCCCTGGGTCAGCTTATACAACCACAAAATGACCGGGAAAACCTGCTTGCAAAAGTAGCCATTCAATTTGGGCTTTGCCACAAAGGCCCTATTGCAAAGGCAGTGATCACCAACAAGTCCCCTATTGATCAATTTATAGTCATAGCCACCAGGCAGGATAACCAGCAGATTATAACCAAGGAGGTCTCCTGCCCTTGAAAGCAACTACCGATGCTGTAACCAGCTCGCAATACATAATATTCCGCTTCATCCTTGCACTATATCTGTTGATCCACTTTACGGGTCTCCTACCATACAGCGCTGACATCTTTGCCATTGATGGCATGTTGGGCATTATAAAAAACCCACCTCCCCACGAATATTTCCCAAACCTTCTAAACTACTGGAACAGCCCTACACATGTTTCTCTATTTTTAGGAGCTCTTATAGCTTTAAGCCTCTCTTTCGCTTTAGGTTTTTGGCCGAGGAGTTCAGCACTGCTATTATGGTATGGTTGGGCCTGCCTATTTAATCGTAACCCTTTGTTAGCAACACCAGGATTACCCTATATCGGTTGGCTCTTATTAATCTGCTGCGCATGTAAAAACCCAAGAGCTAACCCTCAAAATAACTCGCATTGGCGGCTGCCGGCTGAAGCCTATTGGGGTGGCTTTTCCCTTATGGTCATAGGCTACACGATAAGTGGGGTTCACAAACTAAGTTCACCGATGTGGCTCGAAGGCAAAGCCGTTTTGAACTTGATCGGCGACCCCATATCCAAACCCACCTTCCTAGCCAACATATTAGTGGACTTACCTTGGTTTCTTGTCAGTTGTTTAACATACTCTGTTATAGCTATTGAGCTACTATTCTTGCCATTATGCCTCATCAAGGCTCTCCGTCTTTGGGCATGGCTCAGTGCATTGGTCATCCATATCGCTATTTTACTAACAATGGGTTTCATAGACCTGACTGCAAGCCTAATAATTATTCACTTATTCACTTTCGACAGACGCTGGATAAAACCTAGACACTCCGCCGATGAAGCCATCATTTTTTTCGATGGACTATGCACCTTGTGCAATCACTCGGTAGATCTGATTTTACAAGAAGGACAAGAAGAAAATACTATGCTCGCATCTCTGCAGGGTAGCACGGCCTATTCTAGGGGTATTGATCAGGAGAACTTAACGAGCATCCTGGTCTGGCGTAAAGACAAAAAAATTCTCACTGAATCAGATGCAGCCATCTACATCGCAGAAACCATCGGCGGCCTCTTCGGGCTCATTACTATTTGTAAAATAATACCTAAACCTCTCAGAGATATAATTTACCGACTGGTGGCCAAACATAGGTACCGGATTTTTGGTAAAGAAAAGACCTGCCGGATGCCAAGCCCTCTAGAAAAAAAACGTTTCCTGCCATAGTAGTTTGTAACATCAATCCTACAAAAGATCCTGATCGGAGCAACTCAAGTTTCTATGTTTCAAACAAGATATCCGAAACAAAGCGACTGCCTCATGGCGCATTTGCTCAAAAATATCCGGCTTTACAGATTTGAGATCTTGCGCAATGTCCTCCTGAGGATTTTCCTTAAGATTAAATAAATAGTAACCAGGCAAATAGTTCTTAGCTAAGTAGTCACTACTTCCTGAATCATTAGGAAAATATAAAAGCTTGAAGTTATTCCATCGATAGGTGAAACCCCGCTGAAAATGGTGCCAAAAGTAATGATCTCGCACCTTGACCGCATCACCTGCCAAAAAATGCGAACTTAAATCCACACCTTCGGCCTCATATTCAATGGGCAGTCCTTTCCCGGTAACCAACTCAGCAAGAGTTGGCAACCAATCTATATTTACTGCCAAGGCGCGGCGAACGACATTACGTGGGTAGCCGGAAAACAACGGCGTGTTAGGGAATCGAATCATTGCCGGGACTCTAATGCCACCCTCAAAAGTAGAAAACTTACCCCCGCGGTAGGAGTAGTTATGATCAGCCCTAAAAACTTGCCGAGATTTTTCCTTGCCAGAGTCTACCCCTTCCCAATTACGGCTTTCAAATGAGTGACCATGATCAGATTGGAAAACAATCAAGGTATTATCGAGTTTACCGGCTGCTGCCAAATCAGATAAAAGCCTACCCACCATGTGGTCAATTGTCTTTACGAATGCATGATAATAGGCATCTGCTTTTTCATCACCAGTAGCTCCTTCATTATAGCTAGGAGCAACGAGAGGCTGAACTGGATAATGAGGTTGATTTATAGCATAATACATAAAAAGTGGCTGACTAGAATCACGTATATACTCATTCGCTTTGGCCATCAAGCGCTCTGCAAGATGCACCGGTTTTCCCTTAATCTGCAAATCCTCTCGCAAAACACCATTTTCTTGGAGATCAAAGCGATGATTGCGGCTAACATGCTTAGGCCAACGATACACATATGAATAGTTATCCACCACCCCACTTATGTGGCCAAAAAAATCATCAAAGCCCTTCCGATTAGGGTGATATTCAGGACTTTCACCTAAATGCCACTTACCCACAAGGGCCGTACGATAGCCTAAACTTTTAAAATATGAAGCCATAGTCCATTCTGCCTTGAGGCCGGCCTTACTATGGGCATTACCCACCAGGCCAGCCGATTCCGGCTTTTTCCCCGTCATCAACGCCACTCGTGAAGGGGTGCAGACCGGAGCAGCAGTATAAAATTGGGTCAGAGCCACGCCCTCTTTTGCCAATGAGTCGATATGCGGCGTTGGTGACTTTGCCAAAGAAGCATTCTTTAACTGGCGGAAATAGCCAATATCTTCCTGAGCTTGATCGTCGGTATAGATCACGATAACATTCGGATATTCCTTTATAGAACCTGAGTCTCTTGAATCACTGAACATGCCATCAACATATACCTGACAGCCCAAAGCCAACGGCAAAAAAGGCAAAACCCACAGCACATTTACACTGACCGCGACGTTCTTCATAAATTCCAGCTACCAAACCGCATAGGCATCCTTCAAATGATGCTCAATCAAAAAATTTCAAAGATGAAATATGAGGGTTGTCGCCCGCACTCTAGCTTGGGCGCTTTCTGAAAAAACGCCAATAAGCTGCGTAAACCAAGGCCAATGATAGTATGACTACCGACGTATTAGCAAGCATTCCAGCATCTTTACCATGCTCTGCTACACTGGTCAGGGTAGCAAAATCCGCACGAGTGAAGACAATATCCACCAATAAACCGCAGGCCATGCTTACCATAAAAACCCCGACATAAAACATCGCAGTGGTCTTCTTACCTAGCTGGCCAATATATAAAGGAATGTTTGTAGCATTTGTCGCAGGGCCAGTAAGCAAAAAGACTAGGCAAGCCCCCGGTGACATACCACTTAGGTAAAGGCTCAATGCAATCGGGGTGGAAGCGGAAGCACAAACATAAATAGGAACACCCACAACCGCAGCGAGCAAAATATTCACTCCAGACCCAACCCCATGGAAGAAGTCGACAGGGATAAGTGTGGTAATGACACCACTCAAGCCAAAACCAATCATCAGCCAGCTTACTGTTTTAGGTAAAAAGTCATTTAAAATATAGACTATCCCATTAGGCTTATGAGCCTTAGTACCAGCAGATGACTTTTCTGTTCCGCAGCAACCAGAAGCTTCTGCGACTGGCTGGGTCAGCGTTTGCCTCTCACCCCAAACATGAACGAATAAACCCGTCACAACCGCCACTACAAGAGAGAAGAACACCCTCACAACCGTGAACACACCACCAAACAAGCTTACGGAAAGCGATATACTATCAACACCATTCTCAGGTGTCGAAATCAGAAAAGAGGTCGTGGGGCCTCTAGCTAGACCTTTTTCATTCAAAGACAGCCCAACGGGAACCACACCACAGCTGCAAAGAGGCACAGGTGTGCCAATCACGGCTGCCTTTACGATAGGCCACAGCCCTTCACCCGTAAGATACTTTTGGATAAAATCAGCGGGCATATACTGGTGCAAAAAACCAGCCGTGACAAAGCCCAACAATAAAAAGGGAGCCGCTTCGAAGTATACAGCCCAGGTGTTTTGAAAGAATTCAGTTATATATTCCATCAAAAGACATCCTTTCGTCTTCTTATTTCTTGGAAAACTTCGGCATCAGATGCATCATCTACCCCCAAACGTTGACGGATGTTGCTCTGATCTGCCCGAAGAAATGGATTAGTAGCAAGCTCCTCTTTTAGCAAAAAAGGGACCGTCGGCTGCCCTTTGGCCCGGGTCGCTTGCACACCGTCAAACCTTTTTCGAAGGTTCTTATTATCGGGCTCAATAGTCAAGGCAAACCTTCCGTTGGCTAAAGTATATTCGTGGGCACAATAAACCATGGTCTCAGGAGGCAGTTTGATCAGCTTACTTAAACTGTTCCACATTTGAAAAGCGGTACCCTCAAACAGCCTGCCACAACCCATCGCAAATAGGGTATCACCAACAAATAATTTCCCATATCGCTCAACATAGTAAACACAGTGACCGCGGGTATGCCCGGGCGTACTATAAGCTTTAAAAACCACATCTGCAATATCAAGACAATCACTATCATCCACGGCAATATCGATCCCCGGTATCCTATCCCGATCCAAGTAGGGCCCTATAATCTTACAATTATAGGCATTTTTCAGATATAGATTACCACCAACATGATCTGCATGGTGATGCGTAGTTAAGATATAGTCCAGACCTAAACCTCTGGAATCTAAAAAGTCTTTTACCAATACCCCATGGCCAGGATCAACACATACTACACTGCCACCCAATTCAAGCACATATACATAGTTATCTTCCCACAAAGGCAACTGAGAGACTTTCAAACCTGCAACCTCCAGTTTGGCAAAAGCTCATGGCCAGCATGCTACCCTATATTTCTTTACAAGAAAATGTCAGATTGACTGCAAAGATGCTGCAATGGACCGTGGCACGAATGCAAGTCTTTGCGGCTGATATTAAAATATTGCCATAATAGGCACTCAACAGGCTTCTAAAAAGAACTCTACTCAAATACTCCTAACACCTTAATCAAATCTTTCAGTAAAAAAAGATGACATATTTGCTAAGCCCTCCCATCACCAACATCATGTGAAAAAAGCCAAATTCACCAAAAAGCTTGCGCTCAGCAGAGAGTCATAATTACGGTGAACTGAACAAAACCTTTCAGCTCATCCCACTTCATTTACAGGCGAGTTGTGAACACTGTATAAAAGTTAAACACCTGCTGCCTATATTTTGCAATATGTTAGACCTGGCCTCCATTTTGCATTGATTCACATAGAGTCGAAGATTAGCCAAGCCGAAGGAAGCCAGAATGACGATTGCTATTGTTTCAAACGATAAAAACAGCTATGCCGCCACCTTTGTGGAATCACTGCAGCTAGCATCAACCATACAAATTACCAGCCCCGAAAAAATGCGGAGCCATCCACAAATCTCCAATATCGACATCCTCGTATTAGAAACAGACAATGTCACCGATATCGAAAACACACAAACCCAGCTCGTGGCATTGCGACTGCGAGAACACATCCCTTTCCTGGTGCTTGCGCCTGGAACAGCTGATATGATTCAAGCCGCCTATGCCTTCTCTGCCACCGACTTCATCCATAAGGGGTGCATAACTGAGGAATTTGCAATGCGGCTCAGAAACGCCTTAGTACTTGCCGCCCGCTGGGAAAGCGATAGACAAGTGATTAAAGGTCTCGGGGTGCAGCTACAACAAACCCATCAAATGTCCCACTCCATGGCAGACAGAGCTTACCTCGACTCTATGACAGGGCTAATGGGGCGTAAGCCTTTTGATGAAATCCTGCAAAGCTATTGGCTCTCTTGCCAAAGAGATGCCACCCCTATCTCTCTGATCAAAGTTAATATCGATCACTTCCGAGCTTTTAACGAAACCTATGGCCGGTCATCAGGAGACAGAGTTATCCGGTCTCTGGCTAACTCCATCAAAGAATCCATTTCCCGGCCATCGGACACCATATCAAGGTTCTCTGGGAGCGAGATTGTTGTCGCATTGCCAAACACCCCACCCAAAGGAGCTGAGTCCGTTGCCGAGAAAATTAAAGGTGCTGTCAAGGAGCTCCAAATTTCACACTCTTACTCAAGGTTTGTAAGTCACCTCACCGTAAGCCAGGGTCTAGCGACGCTAATTCCAAATCAAGACTTGGAAGCTAAACAACTTATAAAAATAGCCAATCATGGCCTTGAAATCGCGAAGAAAACTCCAGGCGGTATCTATTGGGATGCACCCAACTTCAAAGAAGCTTAAGGCTTATTGTCGACAATGATATTTAGCGCCCGCCTTAGGGGCTCTGCTGCGCCCCACAACAACTGATCGCCCACGGTAAAAGCTGAAATAATATCTTTCCCCATCGACATCTGGCGAATACGACCAATGGCAACATCAAGCTGTCCAGAGACAGTAAGAGGAGTCAGCTTTTGTTTGGAGCTTTCTGGACTATTTGGCACCACAGAAACCCACTCGTGAGACTGCCTTAAGAGATCTTCAATTTCTAATGGCGAAATCTCCCTGTTCAGCTTTATGGTCAAGGCCTGAGCGTGAGACCGCATCGAGCCAACCCTAACACAAAGGCCATCAATAGGAATCATATCCAAGCCAGAACGCCCCAATATCTTGTTACCCTCTACTTCCGCCTTCCACTCCTCCCGAGACTGACCGGGAGAAACCTCTGTATCTATCCATGGGATAGCGCTGGCAGCCAGAGGAACTCCAAAACAAGTTGTATCCAAACTATTCCTAGCTTCATCGGCAACCGCAGTATCCAAGGCCAGAATATCATCAGCAACACCCGAGCCTGGCAAGGCTAACCTGCCTAGCTGTTCCATCTGAGTCAGCAGCTCCCGCATGTGCCGCGCACCACCACCTGAAGCTGCTTGATAGGTCATGCTGGAGATCCATTCGACCACGTTCGCTTTCAAAAGCCCCGCTAAAGCCATCAGCAACAAACTAACCGTACAATTACCACCGACAAAGTCTCGGCAACCGCCATCCAGTGCCGCATCTATCAAACTGCGGTTAACAGGATCCAAAGCGATCACCGCACTGGACTCCATACGCAAAGTCGAAGCCGCATCTATCCAATAGCCACGCCAGCCCATAGCCCGCAATTGCGGATGCACTTGTCCGGTGTAGCTTCCCCCTTGGCAACTGACTATCACATCCATCTCTGCCAATGCAGGCAGGTGATATGCGTCCTTCAGGATATTACCTTGCGGCCCCTGATGACCCGCTTGTGACGTAGAAAAAAACACCGCCTCCAAACGGGAGAAGTCATTTTCAGACTCCATTCGCGACATGAGTACGGAACCAACCATACCTCGCCATCCAACAATACCAACCGCAAGCATCACTCAGCCCCCCAGATAGCGCAAACAACTACGTGTGAACAAAAAAGAACACCAATATCCCGGTAACAGAAACATAGCCCCAAATTGGAAACACCCACCTTGCTATACGACGATGATTTATCCCACTTCTTCTAAAACCCAAGAAAACCACCCATGCCACCAGAAAAGGTACCAAGGCTGCCAGGATGATATGAGTGACTAGAATCGGGTAGTAGATGACCCCCCATGAGCCCTGGTAAACTTTAGCATCAGCCAAAAAGTGGTAGGTCAAGTAGCAACCCAAGAAAACTCCTGAAGAAGCTAGAGCGCCCATCATCCACTTGCGGTGAGCCGTCAGCCGCCGCTTGCGCGCATAAATCACAGCGTTCACCATGCAAAACAAAGCAATACCGTTAAAGACGGCTTCAATTTTTGGAAGATGCTCAACCATATTTCACCTATAATCGTGAGTGAAGGGCGGGCTTAGCAAGACCCTGTAAACTCTCCTGCAAACTTTGGATATCATCCGCATTCAAAGCCCCTTTTCTACGCCAAATTACGGTACCATCTGGAGCCATGAGAAACGTCTGAGGCAGGCCAGAAACATCGAATTTACGCGCAATATCTCCAGCTTCATCGCTTAAAACCTCGTAGGGTAGAACCTTATTTCGCAACGCTGCCAAACTATCCTCAGCCTTGTCATATGATGCAATACCCACCATGTCAATACCACGCCCCATAAATTCCGACCAAAAAGCAACCAATAGAGGCGTTTCCTTCTTACAGGCAGTGCACCAAGAAGCCCAAAAATTTACAACGTAAGGCCGTTTCTGCTCTGACGAATCAAAGGTAGAGCTGAATCTTGAATCTCCTGGCTGCTTGCTTGGTACCCTATAGTGAGAAACTTTTACAGCTTTTGGCTTACCTGGCGAAACATACTGTATAAAGATAAACACACCAATACAACCCATCAGAATTACTAATGTGGATCTATTTGACATCCCAAACCTCCAAGGTTCACTTACAAAATTTCAAATAATATTAGAGCAGAGACAGGTCAAGCGGATTAGCGATGCTTTCGCCAAATATAAAAAGCGCCCCACCCCAGCATGGTCAGAGGTGCCAGTGTTAAAAGAGCAGTGGTAAAAACAAAAGTCACTCGATTATTGGACTGGCCAGGGTCGCAGACAGCACAGCCGAGCAGATCAGAAGCTACCAAAATGCTAAAAAAAAAGGTAATTACAGCCCGCCAAAGCCCCATCAATACCCCCCTAAAAGTAGACTAATCCGAAAAGGAATGGCCAGATGACCACCACAAACCCCCAAAACAGAAACATTGCCTTCAACGTGTCTATAGGAAGGTTGCCATTCAACATCCTTCTGTAAACCCAGATCATAGCAAGGATGGCTGCTGCGGCATGCAGACCATGGGAGCCAATCAGCAAGAAAAAAGTAGCCCCGAAAATACTATTGCTCATTGTCATACCGTAGCTGACCAGCATAACCCACTCATAGCCCTGAAACAATACAAAGAAGCTTCCTAAGGCAATGGACTGAAAAAGGGATTTTTGCGCTCTTTTTTGCTGGGCAACATCATTCGAGCCATGTTGGCGCACCGCTGCATAGAAAAGTAATCCACTGAAGATAAGAACAGCCGTGTTAAAAGATGTTGCCAATACCGGAAGAGTGATATCAGCAGGAGGCTTCCATGATACCGCCTCTCTAGACCTGATAACAAGATAGGAACTGACTAAAGCAAGAAAGAACATCACCTCAGTAAATACAAATATCCAAGTGGCGAAAAGCTGGCTTGCCATAACATTTCGCCTAGTTGCAGATTCTGTAATAGGCATAAGTCACCTCATAAATAACCGGGTCGCAGAAGAGCCACCCCTAATCCAATGCCTATATACAACTAATGTTCTTCAGGTTCCAGCCCTTTAAACTCCTCAATCTGAGATTGAGCCGCTTTATTCACCCAGTTCTGACCTTTGCCACCCTGAATATCGATTCTAACTCCGGCGTAATAAACGGCCATCAGGAGGAGCATAGAATACATGATGTAGTGAATGTACTTTTTCTCGACATTGAGATGCATAAAATACGCCGCTACTATCACGGCCTTAACCACTGCGATCCCAAACGCCGTAACGAGTGTAACACCCCTGTGCCCCAACTCGGGACCTAAAACGCTAATGACAAATAATACAAGTAACAGAAGGTATATCTTTATATAGTACTTTGGTCCGTGATCACCCGCCATCAATCATGCTCCAACTTATTTTTCTTATTGTTACAAACTATTGAGCCCGCCTGGCTTGTCTTCAAGCCACCACGAACAACTACTTCGCAATGTACAATAGTGGAAATAAAAATATCCAAACTATATCCACAAAATGCCAATAGATACCAATTAACTCAACCCTCTGAAGGTTTTTGCCCCGCAAGACATCAAGCGAAATCACAGCCATTATAACAGCCCCACCAATGACATGCAGACCATGAATCCCGGCCGCAGTGTAATAAAACGACCAAAAAGTACTCTTAGTCAAGGTATAACCAGCAGCGATTTCATTGCCCCATTCTATAGATTTAACCACCAGGAAGGTTAACGCACCACCGATGGTGGCCCAGAGAAATAAAAATGCTTTGTGACACTCTTTTCTCTCGGCATAGTAATGTGCTAGAACTGCAAATAAACTGGACGTTAAGAGAACAAAAGTGTTGATTGTACCGGCCACGGTGTTGGTATGCGCAGCCTCTAAGGACCAGTGCCCATACATCAAACGATAAAGGAGATAACAGGTCAACAGACCGCCAAAGATAACAATTTCGGACCCAACGACCCACCAGACCGCTAACTTCCCAGTTGATATTCCTGTGGCACTCCTGCGCGTGGCTAACGGTTGTCCTGTACTCACGTCCCGATTCCTTTCTATTGTTATTCCGCCAGTATGATGATTTCCTAATCGTCAAAAGAGTTTAATAGAAGCTAGGTCTTTTCATTTTGAGGCCAGTAATCCTTTTCCCGACCTGGGACACTATATTCGTAGGGGCCTCTGTAACATTCTGGAAATTCCGCAAAGTTACCATGGCCTGGAGGTGATGGTGCTAACCATTCTAAAGTATTCGCTTTCCAAGGATTTCTTCCAGCCTTCTCTCCTTTGAACATAGAATAGAAAAAGTTCCAAACAAAGGGTATTTGGGAGGCTAGCATTACTAGCAAAGAAACTGTCGCTACCACGCGCATGGGCTGGAGATGAACTAAATCTGGAAACTTGGTAAAATCGTAGATTCGGCGATGCTGCCCGGCAGCCCCGTTATAAAATAGCGGCAGGAATATCCCATTAAAAGACAGGGTGGTGCCCCAAAAGTGAATTTTTCCGAGGGTCTCGTTCATCTTTCGACCAAACATCTTCGGATACCAATAATAGATACCACAAAAGACCGCAATAATGGCGATAGGAATAAAGGTGTAGTGAAAGTGAGCTAGTACAAAATATGTGTCATGGAGATAAATATCAGCACCCGAAGCCCCTAAAAAGATACCCGTAATCCCGCCGATTAAGAATTCAAACACAAAACACAAGGAAAAGAGCATAGCCGTCGTAAACTCAATGGAGGCTCCATAAAGCGTCGCTATGTACACAAAAAGCATCTCTGCTAACGGTATGGATATAAGAACCGTGGTCACCGTGAACACGTTAGCCATTCGCGGATCAATCCCTGAAATAAACTGATGATGCGCCCATACAAAAAAGCTTAGAACGCCAGTTGCAATCGCAGTGTAAAGCACAGTTTTATAACCAAAGAGCTTCTTCCTTGCGAAAGTACACATCACCTCCGCCACAATTCCCATAGCCGGCAAGAGGACAACATATACCTCAGGGTGACCGAAGAACCAGAATAGATGCTGCCACAGCACAGGGTCCCCACCTTTGTCGGGGTCAAAAAAGCCTGTACCCACTTGTTGGTCCATCACCAACATAATAGCTCCAGCCAAAAGTGGGCCCACTGAGGCCATAAAGAGAATCGATGCTAACACAATCATCCACAAGACAATCGGTATATCAAACATCTTCATACCCTTAGCTCGAGAATTCATAAGAGTCGTTATGAAGTTTATGCCGCCTAATAAAAAGGCAATGAACTCCAAACCAACAGCAACTACCCACATGGTGGACCCAAGATTAGTCAAGTTATACTGAGACTTTGCCGACAGAGGCGGATAAGCTGTCCAGGCTCCGCCGAAAGCACCACCAGGAACAAAGAACGAAGCGATGATCAAAACAGTGCTCAACAGGAAGACCTGGTAAGAAAGACGGTTTATCCTGGGAAAAACCATGTCGTCTACACCGATCATAAGGGGAATCAGGTAGTTGCCAAATGCCGCAATCAACACTGGCATGGCCACCCAAAAAATCATAATCGTACCGTGATTGGTAATGAGAGCATTATACTCACCAGGGCTTACCAAACCATATGCAGGAACTTCTGCACCCGGAAACGCAAGCTGCATCCTAAACGCATAAGCTAAAAAACCACCAACTGCAGCCATGATCAACCCCGTAAACAGGTACTGCATACAGATCACTTTATGATCTAGAGGAAAGATATATTTAGACCAAAAACTCATCTCATGGTGGCCATCGTGACCTGCTTCTGCTGTCATTTTTCCTACCCTAACCATATAATCTTATTGAAAAAAATCTAATCCAGCCTTTCAGAGTCACCCTAGTGAGCCAGCGGACCTTGCCCATCCAACCATTTGTTGTGCTCCTCAGGAGTCTCAATAACAATACGTGCCTTCATGATCCCGTGGCCAATACCACACATTTCAGCGCACTGGATATCATAAGTACCCGTCTTGGTAGCCTCAAACCACCCCGTTATTTCGCGACCAGGAATTGCATCCTGCTTCAACCTAAACACGGGGACCGAGAAGTCATGCATAACATCAAGCGACTCAAGTTTGAAGTGATAAACAACACCCTTTTTAATGTGCAGCTCATCAATAGTGCGAACGTCGTCCTTCGTTCCTAACTTCTTGTCCTTACCCGGATGAACAAACTCCCAGGCCCACTGTTGGCCAATGATGCGAACCGTCTCTTCAGCCGGAGGCAAATCCTGCTTCACCGTGTACCAAACTTTCACTGCAAAAACGATCACAGCCAAATCGCACAACAACACAAGATTGTGGGGCAAATGAATCCACTTCATTTCCTCCTTCTTCTCTCCAGTTATGTATTGGGCCTTCGGTGAATTCTTACGTCTAAACTTAAATATCAACCAGAAAAAGATACCCTCTGATACTAGCAGCCAGAACGCTCCCAAAACTCCAATGAGCTGTATCAAAAAGTCAACATCTTGGCTAAAAGTTGAAGCGCTGTCTATCATCCACTCAAGCATAACTATTCGAATCCTATCTGAAAGTCTGTAATGATAAGTTAAAAGATAAGCTCAAGACCAGCCCCCAAAGCTGCGTATACCACCGTTGAGACAAGTAATATATAAAATAACCTTTTCGCCAATTTATCAGGATCAACGCCACTCACTATAAGACCCCCGCATACTCTCGCTTAAAATATAGTTATCTTTAGTCTGCAGCAGGCTTCTTCTGCTCAACACTAAAACCTTTTTGAATAAAGTAAGTCACATTTTTCATGTCTTCCTCACTCAAGGTAGAGGCGATGCCTGCCATTATAGCCCCTGTTGGATCCTTAGTCGGGTCACCACCACGGAGCCCCTTTTTAAAGTTATGCAGCTGAGTCAAAATATACCAGTCACTCGTACCCACTAAGGACGGGGCATTTTGAGCCTTCACCCCTCGCCCATCCTGACCATGGCATACTACACAGACCTGCTTGTACTTGGTTTCTCCAGCAACCGCATCCGCCATAAATGTGGTCTCCAGCTTTGAACGAGGCATCGAGGACACATAAGATGACACGTCATCTACGTCACTTTGACCATTAAGTGTCAGCGACAGCTTGTGCATCCTTTGAGCAGGGCCATATCCTGGCTGTTTTCCACGAACACCAGCACGAAACTTGCCCAACTGACGCTTTAAGTACCATTCGTCCAAACCAGCAATGGCGGGCGCTTGAATCATGGCTTGACGCCCCTTGGCCTGAGGGCCGTGGCACGGAACACAAGTCTTATAAAGCTGCTGCCCTCTATCTGAGCCAAGCCCTACCAAACTATGTGACAACAGAAAGGAACTAAATACAGCGGAAAAAAATAAACTTGTTTTCATATAACCCGACTCGTAATGAACTTAACATTCAGGCTAGAAGTGTCTCACTGACTGCCTTTGCACCGTCCTAATCTAATCATATTAAGATTCCCCTCGCAAGAAGAATTGTACTTGGCCCAGCAGCTAAACCCCTCTAACTATTTCTGCAATACAAAAATATCATATTTTATTTACCATAATTCCAGGGAACGTAGACCCTATGATCGTATCCCGACAACACGAACTCCACAACCCCTTGTTCAGATATCGCAACACTTTCGCTGCCAATAGGGTCCGTCAATCCCTCCCAGTATTTTGGCACCTCAATCGCCACAGCCTTACTTTTACTGCTAAGATTAAGAAAACCTAAGATAACACGATCTTTATAAGACCTCCTGAAAGCAAAAACCTCCTGCTCAGAAGGTAGCCATTCAAAATCTCCAATAGCTAGCGGCGCCAACAAGGCCCTCAGACGGATATAGGAACGATAGTAATGAAACAAAGAATCTGGATTTTTTCTAGCAGCCGTAGCACTGGCCCACTTAGCATCTGGAGACATTGGCAAATATAACTGCTGCGACTCGGAAAAACCACCATTCAAGCTATCTTCGCCCCAATTCATGGGAACCCGCATTCGCTGGCCCGATGAAGGGTAACTCGGTGCCTCACGCAATGAAATTTCATCCCCATAAAACAACAACGGGTAACCTGGCAGCGTCATTTGCAGAAATACCGCCGACCTTAACAAATCGTAACGCCTCCCCCGATCGATATCAGCATAAAATCTGCGACCGTCTTCACCATTATAGCTCGTTAAGTACTGGCCCACACTATAAGTGGCCTCTTCCACTAACCGGTGTTTATCATCGCCACGAACTGTTTCGGATTTTAATAGCGCCGATAACTTGGACGCATATCCATCACCCGCAACATAGCTGCAGGCGCCGCTTTTCCTGATAATAGCTATATCAGCTTTTGCACCACACCCCATCAACCGACCGGTATATTGATCAATAAAGTTTCTAAACTGATGCAAGATGCCCAGTGTTCTTTGAATATCCTCACTACCTCGCTTATCTTCATAAAGAGCATGCACATCCAAAAACTGGAAACCATCGACACCAAGATTTAACCAATAACCCATTTGCGCCTTGTGAAATGCGATTACATCCGGATTATCATAGTTGAACTCAGGCCGGCGGACCCCATTTCTAGCAAAGAAACTATCCTCACCGGCACTAAACCAATTGTCTTGGCTCATATTTTGATTAAGGAGATAAAAGTTACGCAGCGGGTGCTCAACTGCAGCTAAAACATCTCTAAAAATAGGGTGACTGAAAGAGCTATGATTTAAATCGTAACTCAGCAACACTGCAATACCTCTCTTGTGGGCTTCATTGACAAGAAAGGTTAAGTCACTTTCAACCCCATACAGCGGGTCTATCTGACGATAAGACACTACTTCCCTACCCAAAAAACCGTCACTATTGAGAAATATCGGCGAGAGAACGATTGCCCCAACACCTAAGTCTTGCAAATAATCCAATCGAGAAGTGACCCCAAGCAAATCACCATGACCGTCTCCGTCGCTATCCTGAAAGCCCCGCACATAAAGCTGATATGAAGTCACGCCCTCAGCCCAATCTCCGGCCAAGTAACTGTCCGGCTGGACAATTGCAGGCTCCAGGCTAATATCATCTGAAAGATGACCTAGGGATCTGGCAGCCTTGCTAGCTTCAGCAAGAGTTTTAAAAACCTTTGGCATACCTTGAACGGCGTAAACCCTAAGATCGAACTGGCTGGGAACAAAGCTGAGTGGTGCAGGTGTATCGTAGAATTCGCCCTTGTGTATTTTCACTGACACAAGAGACTCGCTTTTCTCAATCGGCAATGAAAAAACCGCTCCCCAACCATCACGGTCAATAGGAGATAAGGAGTCACCTTGCTCGGCTACAGTATCCGCCGCCACAGCCTCACCAGAAACCTTCACTCGAAAGCCATCAAGATCATTCTTTGGCCGGTGGTAATGCAGAAATAATCTTTGCCTACCAGCCCTTAACTGGCTATTTTTTGGATCTGTTTCTTCTCGGCCTCCCTTATTATCAGGTTTGTAACAGCCAAATAATAAACAAATCACACTTAGAATAATAAAATTTGTCAATTTCATAGGGCACCCTATCGCTATCATCTAAAGACTGCTTGCCTCGATGATATCACGGAAAAAAGCCGGTGCCACTTTAGCAATCAGAAAAAAAGCCGCATTTCTAACTGGACAAAGGTGGATTGGAACTCACCAGTCCATCCATATAAGCTTGGCTCAGCAGATGCGCTATACGAACTACCATTTCTAGTCACTGTTTCTGGCACCATATAGGTCAAACTGCTATCAAAAACCAAACGATCCGAAACTTCATGACTAGACCCCAAAGTATAGTGCTCCTTGGTCACACCGAAGGCTGCAATACCAGCTATGGCAGATGCTGCTACTTTTTTTAGTGGGTGCCCTTGGAAAGCAATAGTATCCTGCCCTTCCTCAGAATAAACATCTGGTGTAGGCTTGTTGCCATAATTGTAGCCCATGCGCAAAGTGTGCCCTGGAATCAGCTCATAAGAACCGCCAACGGCGACCACCGCTTGATCCTCCCAACCGAGCTCTTTAAGAAATTCAGCCTTAGACCACTGTAAAAAACGGACATCTACCGCCGTCGCCAGCCGATCAGACCAGCTATAAGTTAACCCTGATGCCAGCTCCAGCGGTGCCGCAGTAAAAAGAACATCATCCTTTCTGCCTGGAACCCTGCCTTCCTCATACCAGTAGTCACGCGCCTTATTTACAACGGCATTTTGCGGCGGTTGTGCGTAGAAACCAATATTCAGAGCCGGCGTAGCTTCAACATGCGCCCCAAAAGAGGCCCCAAAAACTCTACCCTTACCATTTGTGATATTCCTTGGACCTTTTCGGGAAAATGAATCAGACCTAGCATCGACACTCACAGATGTAGCCCAGAGAGTCATACCCAATGACCAGCTTTCACTCAGTCTATATCCAGCCCCCGCCAGGGCCGAAAAAGCCACAACCGTGCTTTCGGCGCCCAAAACAGCTGCAGCATCTCCGTAATCGGACCCACCACCACCACCGACGAAGCCAAAACCAAAAGCCAAATCTGAGTTAAGGCGATAACCAGCGCCACCACCAGATGGAAAAACCCCAACTGAAGACCCCTT
>MDTC01146195.1_pt1 | contig 27574 bp, 20 predicted proteins | sample 811181 | NCBI WGS metagenome assembly MDTC01 (sample SAMN05326644, study PRJNA326480) | marine metagenome | isolation source: seawater | place: Pacific Ocean: North | collected 2011 | reverse complement strand
CCAACCGAGTGGGATGGCGAGCAGCGGAAGAACGAGGAGGCTGTGGGAACTGCCTCGATGGGTGACAAGACCCTGCCATCGGTCGCCTATTGATAACAGGCCGTCTAGATCCGGTACGATCCCACAGAAAGCACCAAAGGCCACACCGCGGCGCTGATGAGATTTGAAGCCCCCTTGAGCGATTGCGCCGCCAAGAGCGGCCTGAGTAATGATATCCATGCGCGGTATCCTGACTGAGTGTTAGTCCAAAGACAACTTACATCGCTCTGAGTCCGCCGAAATGCTCGATGACTCAACGGCCTGAGCAAAGCCCACTAAGCGAACATTGGTGTCCATGTGGGCTGATTTTTATGGACCCTTTTAAGTATCAACGCTTCAAGGGTTTTGTCTCGGTCCGAGATCGCGTATGAGAACATTGCTTCCGGGGTGCGAGAGTTAAGATTGAGACAGAGTCAGCGAATACCGACCAGCGCGCCTGTTGGCGCAAGCCTTCTCACTGCCTTGCTCGTCGGGCTATTAATCGGATTGCATGGGTGCCTTAGAGCTGATCTATGGACTGCGATTAGTCTGGGTACAGTCGCGAGCTTGATCGCACTGATGCTTGTGCTTTGCGAAGGCATGCTCAGGCTTGGTGTCTTTCGGAGTAGAAAAAGCATTGTCAGTACAGCGGGCTTGATGGCCGGTTTGGGTCCGCCGCTTTTCGCCAGCAATGAATGGTGGATGGTAAGACAAGAGCTCCCGGACTGGAGTCTACTGCTCATCGGGATAACGCTGACTATCAATCTGGTCTTCGTTTTTTACAGCAAACCTTCGATTTCGCGTTCAAGCCTCTTCATCATCAGTATCATCGGCTGGTGCTCCCTGTTTCGAGGAGCAGACACCTTCGTCATTATGCGTCCTGGAACGGAATGGATGCATTTAGGACTCTTCCTGGGTTCTTGGTGCGCCAGCCTCGCCTTTGTCTTTATCCTGCCACTATCAGGAGACAGACTAAATGGACTGAGGGGGTGTGCGGCTCTATTGCTGGGGTTGGGTCTCCTGGAACTTGATGCACGGGTCCTCCCAGAACTGTATTTCTCAATTCACACATGGTGGGCTGTGTGGGCCATCGCGAGCCTATATTACGCTTTCAATCACCTGATCCACCAACGCTTTGTCAGTCAAGCCGAGCAGACAATCAAGGGCTTTAGGCTGCTCGGACGTCTATGTATTCTGAGCTGTATCACCGCATTGGCGGTGACCTGGATGACGACGCAAGATGAGAGTAAACGGGCCGCACTGCCACATTATACTCTCGGCCAGTGGCTCACAGCCGCCGTCTCCCCCGTTGAACCTGAGATGGAGCAAAGTGGAGCGCATGACGCCTTAATCGAGCCATCAAAAAGCAGTTACGCTCGCCCAAGATATCGGTCTAAACCAAATCTCATTCTTCTGACGGTCGATGCGTTAAGATGGGATATTTTAGAGCAAAGTAAACCGCACCAATTTAGCCATTTGAAGCGGTTCGCAGGACAGTCTCTTAACTATAGACATACATACGCTCAGGGGTCGCGCACAGCCATTGGAATGAGCGCCCTCATGTTGGGTCGGTACAGCGCTCACATCGATTGGCGGCTTATGGTCTACCGCCGAGGCCGTCTCCTAGACCCGAAAAAGCCATCCGCTGAACTGACTAAAGTGCTGGCCGGTCCTCACGCATACACAACGATTCCTGATTGGACGAAGGCCAAGACTTTAGCAGAGCGACTACGGGATGCCGGCTACTACACGGCGGCCGCCCCCTACGCAGGCAAGAATCGGTTCTTTGCGAGTGGTGTCGGGTTCGATAATGGCTACGACGATTTTGCCGACCTAACCCATCGACGCTGGAGGACGCCCACAAGCGACAACGTGATGAAGATTGCTCGAGCTCAGATGACCGTGGCGATGACCAAGAGTCAACCCTGGTTCCAATGGATTCATCTCTACGATCCGCATCGTTGGAAGAAAACATACGACGATTATGAACGCTTGGTTGGTTATGTCGATCGGGAACTCGGACGCTTGATGACCTGGTTAGAACAGCAAGATCAGCTCGACAATACCGTCATCGCCTTGATCTCTGATCATGGGGAAGCCTTCGGAGAGCATCGACAAAAGAGACATGGCACCTCACTTTTCGAAGAACAAGCACGCGTTCCAATGTTGGTCTTTGTTCCAAGACTAGAGAGTCGAACAATCCACACGCCTGTTGCTGCAATCGACCTGACGGCCTCTTTGCTCGGTCTAGCCGGCGCCAAAACTGATGGAATCGATGGCCGGGACTTAATCGGTCACGCATTGGTCGATGAAGAGCCGAACTTCACGCCCATTTATACCGAATTGCACCGCTATATTTCCAGGAAGAGAAAGCGCACGACAGACCTCAAAGCCATCATCGATTACCCATATAAATTGATCTGGGACCGCAAACGAAAGACGTACAAACTCTACAATTTAGACACCGATCCTGATGAGAAAACGAATCTCGTAAAAACCAACCGCAGACTCTACAGGACACTTCGCAAACGACTTAAGGGATTTATAAGACGCGCGGAAACAACCCACAAGTTGCCTTAAAGGCCAGCGGAATAATTTCCTGTGCGAGTTCGTTGGGCACCATGTTCTAGCGGACACGGCTCAAAATGCTTGATAGCCTTGCTGAGCCAAACACTTTGGGACAACCAAGAGGAGGGTCTCTCAATGGAATCTAGTCGTCTTCAGGTCCGCGGGCTTCGCGTCGATTATGAGGATACAACCGCTGTCAAGGACGTCGACTTAGCCGTCGATGCCGGGATGGTGTTTGGCTTAATCGGGCCAAATGGGGCGGGTAAAACATCTTTAATCCGGAGTATTGCAGCCCTGGTAGACCCCACATATGGTCAAATCTCTATCGATGGCATTGATCTATTTACCGATCCCAGTGCAGCACTCCAACGCATTGGTTATATGCCAGACGCGCCTCCTCTTTACGAAGATTTGACCGTGTATGAGTTCTTGGAACTATTCGCCAGCGCATATGGGGTTGCAGTTGAAAACCGTAGAAAACGGATTCTTGATCTTGTCGAGCAAGTCAGATTAACCGAGAAGTTAAACACGCTTTGCGGCGGCTTAAGCCGCGGGATGAGGCAACGGATATTTTTGGCCAAATGCCTCTTGCATGATCCAAACTTACTCCTTTTAGACGAGCCTGCCTCAGGCCTGGACCCGAATGCACGACGTGAATTCGGAGATATCATCCGAACGCTTGGAGAGAGCGGCAAAGCCGTCGTTGTCTCAAGCCACATTCTGAGCGAGTTATCCGATTTCTGTAATAGCGTTGCGATTATGGAGCAGGGTCACATGCGTATTTCCGGTCGCATTGAGGATATCATCCCGGCCGTTTCTGGCGCGCGACAGATCAGGCTGAGAACATTGGAGAATCAAGCCGTTCACATCCAGCAGATTCTGCAAGAATACCCCTCGATTTCAAATCTATGTGCAGTGGACAATACCGTTGAGTTCAGACTCGAAGGTGGCGATAAAACGCAAGCTGAATGCCTCCAGAAACTCATGGACGACGGCGTCAAAATTGCAGAATTCGCCGAAGTTCAAGTCGACCTTCACGACATATTCCAGCAAGTCACTGATGGAGGTCTGGCATGACAATGATACGGACCCAACCACACCGCAAAGAGCCATTTATCCGTCTCAAAGACAATCCGCTCCTGAGTGCACAAACCCGCCGCAGTTTCCGGGAATCAACCGTGGCTAAGGCCCTTATCGTCCCCGTCGTGCTGGGTGTCTGTGCCCTTGTTGCGGGTCGGACCCGTTTGGGACCTTGGACCTTCGACTTCGCTGAAGAGTTGGTCATGATGCTGATCGGTTTTTTTCTCTTGCTGCAGGCACCGAGTCGTATGTCGAGTCTCATGGCAGCGGAGCGAAACAGCGGTATTCTTGAGTTTCACCAGGCTACGCCAACAACGGGCTGGACAGATGCTCTCGGATACCTCTTCGGTGGAACTGTGCGCCATTACCTGCGCGCCCTCATCCTCGTCCCGTTTCTGATGATCCCGGTGTTCATAAACGAAAGCTCTCTTGTCAGCACCTTTGGTGCTGTTCTGGTTCTCTGCACCACGGGCATCATTTATCAGCTGCTGGCAATGCTTCTGGGCCTCATCGGTGGAAAACGAGGTTTCTTTGGCACCTTATCGACCGCAATTCCGATCATACTGATCTTGTTTGGCCAGGCACTCGTCAAGGCAGATATCACAATTCTTGCACACCTGACACCATACCCGTCACTCAGCGCATTGGGTATCATCGACACTGGAACAACTCAGCCTGAGAACGCGTACGTAGCCTTCCTATTCGGCTCGCAATTAAGTCCACTGGTCTACACGCTCATCTATCATCTGTTTATTGCCGGGTTTCTTTTTTGGGCTGTCGCTCGTAAATTGAGACGAACTGATGCGACGGTTTTCTCAAAGCCAGGTGCAATAATTGTGTATGCAGTTCTGTCGATTCTACTCATGAGCGATCTGTATGCACCAGGCCTTAAAATGGGTCGTTTAGCGCTGTTCATCTATCTGCAAATCACGCTCATATTGGGCATATTGATGACCACTTTTGTGTGTCCAAACTTACTGCAGTTTTTGAGGCGCAGGCGTCGGCTCGCTAAAGATCGATCAAGCCATTCATCTCTTTGGGACGACAGTGCCCGAGTCTGGTCCACAACGTGCGTTTTTGGAGCAGTCTGGATTTTACTCTTCTACGCAGTCAGCGAAAGGTTCGTCGCATTCGGTGTCACACAGACAGTCATCTCACTTGAGAGCGCATTACTCTGCCTGCAAGTCCTAGGACTATTCGCGTTTACAGCAGCGGCCTGTGAATATGCGCATTTTGCGAGCGGTAAGAGTACCTTGGCCACACTGGGTCTTATCGTCCTGATTTTTGTCGTTGTGCCCTGGGTCTTTTTTGCCTTCGGCCATCTCAACAAGGCCATGCAGCCACTGAGCTATCTGGGCGTATTGTCACCGACCTATGGCACTTTTTTTTCCGTAACGTATTTTGTGTCTCCCTTGGATAAGCTTCCGATTACCAATGGGCTGGAGCATGTCAGCCACGGGCTGACATGGCTGTTGGCAGGTTTGTTTCTGAAACAGGCTCAGAGTCGTTTGAATGTGCCCGACGGGCGCCCTTTAGTTGATTAAAATCAGGGGGCACTGGCCGACTGGGTACACCAGTCAAGCCCTTGTGCAGAGCTGGTCATTCCCATTGGACTGAAGAACGGTGGCCCCCACACAGGATTGACACCCGCAGGCCCCCCGTTTGCTCTACCATTTGCCGTGACGAGTCGACTCCGTTCAGTGACTGGATGACGGCAACCTATCTAAAACGAATGGCCGGAAGCCCTAAACAGGTGATATGAGCCATTGAGGGTGCGTCCTTTTAGTCGCCACAATAGACGCCTCTGCGGGCTTTTCTGATACACTGAGGCTGATTACGACCAGGATAAAAGATGCCATCAATTGGGACCGAGTCCGCTCCTAAACATCTTCGAGGGGACCTCCGCGTCATACTCGGCCTGACGGTTCTCATCTTTGCCCCGTCAATTTTCACCGGTGTTTTTGCCGATGATTATTTTCATCGGCTGATTCTCAGCGGGCAACTCGATGCCTATGGCGTGGCGGTCAATCCATTTCTCGATCTGTTCTCATTTATACCAGCGGACGGGCCTCCAAGGGACTTATTGACGCGTCGGGGCTTCGAACCATGGTGGCTAGCATCTGATGTATATGTTCAGTTTTTCCGACCGATAACGGCTGTCACTCACATCATTGACTACACCGTCTGGCCCAACGTACCTGCACTCCATCACATCCACAGTCTCCTTTGGATGTGCCTATTGGTTTGGACTCTTAAACGACTCTACCTTGCCACCGGGATGTCTGGACTGTCACTCGGGCTTGGATTGTTTTTCTTCGCTGTCGATGACGCACATATGATTTCCGTGGCGTGGTTGGCCAATCGCAATGTCATCATCGCTGGCGTGTTTTCGGCCTTGGCTATCGAATCCTATGTCAAATGGATTAATGGGGAGGTCAGCATCGTCCGGAGCCTATTTTGGCTAACGATGGCCGCCTTGTCCGCAGAGGCTGGTTATTGCGCCATTGGCTATATGGTGGCATGGAGCCTTGTGTACTGCTCGTCCTGGAAAGCCAGATTGACTTCACCGATTCCAGCCGCGCTCATTTTAGTGCTGGTTCGTGCGTCAACACATATTTTGGGCTATGGGACAAACGGATTGAGTCTCTACACCGATCCATTAAATGACCCACTGACCTTTTTTGTAGATGCGCTCGCCCGATTTCCTGTTTTGATAGGCGGCCTCTGGCTCCAGTTTCCCACCGAACTTAGTGCACTGGCATCGCCAGCACAATTGATGATGGTCAGTGCAATTATCGCGGTCCTACTGGTCCCGATTCTCCACAGTTTCTTTGTGTACAGCCTGGTCCATAAGCAAACACGTTTCTGGCTTCTCGGGACGGTATTGTCGTGTCTACCATTGCTGGCAGCGATTCCGATGAATCGGCTGCTTCTCATCCCCAGCATCGGCTTCTGCGCTGCCTTGGCTCAGTATCTTACCAGTCGACCGACCCCTTGGCGGCACTGGCTCTACACGTTGCACGGGCCAGTTGCAATCGGGCTATGCCTGGTCAGTTATCCACTTATCTATACCCTCTCAGAACAAACTCAAGCCGCACACGCATTTGAGGGATCTAAAAGTGGGTCTGGGGTAAGCATCTACATAAATGGAAGTGCTTTTCACAACGGCATTCACATCTTAGCGGACCTGGAGGAAAACACGCGGTCGGACCAACAGCACGTTTTCCTCTCCCATCTTTTCCGCCGGCAAACCATCGTCCGTCGGGGTCCGAGGACCATCGAGGTCTCGAACTCAAATGGTTGGTTCCAAAGCACCATCGAACGTGCATTCTACGATCGCCATAACCCATTCACAGTCGGCGATCGTCTGCCAAACTCTGTGTTCACCGCACGGATAATGGCGGTGACTGAGGACGGACGCCCTTCAGCCGTGCAATTTACTTTCAAACACTCGCTCGAGTCGGAACGGTATCAATGGGTTTGCTTTACGAATGCAGAATTTAAGCAATGTACCCCCCCAAAATTGGGCGAAATACTGATTCTAGATGGTCTTCTGTAAGTCTTTTAGACGAATCAGGAATTGATAGCTGTGCCACCGCGTTATGAGGCACTGTGTTGCTTTGCGAAGATCCTTCTGCTACGCAGATCAGCGTTACGATCGTACTCGAGCTGATTGGAGTTCTTCCAGTGCCACTATCCCCAATCAAGACCACGTTAGACGTCCATGGGACCAGGTCCGTATTTGCTTGCCTACTTTTGGTGACTCTGCTCGCGGCTCGACCCAGTACAGCTATGGCAAATGCGAGGACTGAGCTGACAGCCATTAAAACTCATGTACAGCAAATTATGGATCGGTGCAGAACCTTAAAAACATCCAGCCGAAAGAGGCTTACGTCTCTTCGTGAGACAACGACCGATGCAAAAGAAAGTGAGCGGCTCAGCCAACTTCAAAGTAGAATTCCATTCGTGTGCAACGAGGTGAGCGCATCGGGATATGCCATTTTAGAGTACGCCAATCGACTGTCAAAACAGTGCTTAGCATGCCTGGGCGGTGCAGGGTTGTGCCCGCCGGATCAGGCCCGGCGGTGTCAAGCAGACTCGGAAGCGCTCAGCGACAAGAATTATGACTTTGCCCTGTATCAGAAGAATCTAGTCGAGCTCATAGATACATACAATAAGGCGATTAATCAGTCAGGCACCGACAGAACGGAGACGCGTAAGAATCCAAAAGTACGAGCTGTAGCCAAGGACAAAGAGGTCCGTAAAATTAGAAATCGCCTCGCGGCCAGTGTCGAAAAAGTAAAACGTCAGAACGCCCAATGCGACCGCTTACGCAAAGAACCCCGCTCATCAGTGGCACTGGAATCTGCGTGTAAGAAAATGCAGACGCAGTCGACCCAATTTTTTAAGATTGCCGGTCAACTAAACTACCAATGCTTACTGTGCGTACGCGGGGGCAAATGCAAGTCACAAAAACGCTTCGATGCCTGTCGCGCGATCTGGACTCAATATGCTGCGTCCGAGGAACTGATGGCTCAAGCACATGCGGACGTGATTTTAAGCCTACCCGCTCTGGCTCGCGAAATAGAAAAACCGTCTAAAAAAAAGCCGTCTGACAAGCCGCTAGACCCATCAGCGAATATCGGGTCCAAAAAGACAGACTCAAAAACTACGGGGTCTAAGAAAAACCTGCCAACCGTGCGACTTAAGCCTACTCCAAGGCCCAAGACTGGGAGCACTGCAAAAGAGGCAATTGTCCCAAAAACCTCTGCACCGAAACCTCTCGATGTGACGAACCTATTCTCGAATGGCCAAACGCAGCCGCCTGCTGCGCATCCCAAATTCGGCCCGGGCCCGTGGGCTCATTTTGGCTCTTTTTTAAACGAATATTACGCGCGCTCACTCACCACAAAACTCAACGCTTTCAAAAGCCATTTCGCAAACAAACAGCTGCGGTATGACCGGGAACTGGTAAAAAAGAAAAAGCGACCTGACGGTGTCTATTACTTTCGAGTTCGTATTGGTCCTTTTGCGAACCGAACAGAGGTGAATGATTTTTGCCGACTCATTCTCGAGGTCGGACAAATAGAGACCTGTAAATCAGGTAGGCCGCCCAAGGTGAACTAAATCACCACCAAGGACAGCACTCATATCATCATAGCAGCGGCGCGTTGAGCTCACGCATCGTCTCGTCTCGCCAATGACATAGGTCATCGAAGGATGCGCTGAGTGTCGATTCAGCCCAAACCGAGTGTAAATCCGAATTTAATGGAATAATCCCGGCAGCAACGGGCCGAACCATTTGAAGACAACTGGCGACGGCTAGATCCGCATAGCTTGGTTGTTCGAGCAAATAGGGCTTGCCTGCCAGGCCTGCGCGCACCTCTGCCAAAAGCGTCGCAGTCTGCTCTATAAGTTGATCCTCAGCCACATCCACGGGATACGTCTTTAGCATATAGTTCACACCCTGACGCGCGATCATACGCCCGCCGGGTATCCATCTCAGACCAGACGGCAAAGCCGCTTTTAAAGCATTTGGCTCATGCCGAATCGAGAGACTAATTCGGATACGGCCCAGTTCGAGAATTCTGTCTGACAGCCGATTCCAATGTTGAACTCGAGGGTCCGCCATCTGAAGTGGATTACCCGTCCCATGTTGTTCCGCGAAAACACCAATGTCCCATGATGAAAAGAGCGTCTCCTGTTCAGTCATCATCAAGGGCACTGTCAGTGATTCAGACCAGCACCTGAGTCGCATGCGCATCATCCATTTACTGATCATCGGCGTGTATTCACTGTATCGATACGCGAGCCCTCTGTTGGCTAGAGCCCACCGAGATTTGTAGGTCCATGGCGAGTATGAAATTCCGAACATATGAGGCAGTTGCACTTGCTTCCCCGTATCCAATGTCGTCTCAACGACTATGCCAGCCACAACGGTTTCGCACCAGTGTTCACAGATGAGCTGATTTTTCACCGGTCTTCTCCGGTCGTGGCAGCCCCCGCATTCGGACGTCCTCGACAGAGACCACATACTGGTCTCATCAATCAAAGAATTTTGGGCAATTCAATGATCCATGAACTGAGGTTGGAATACCGTGGCGGTAACGTTGAAAAGCATCGCCGTGTCATTACTGTGGGCAATATCGTAATAGTAATTGACAAAAACGGGTCGCTAATGTCACTGCCTCGATGACATATAACGTGGAGTTCCCAATGAAGAGAATGGTTATCTGCAGCTTATTGCTTTGTGGTTTGGCGGGCTGTTCAAAGGACCCAGCCAAAGTCCTCGAAGCAAAAAGCATGGCAATTTGTGGCTGCGAAACCATGAAATGCGTTGAGTTAAAAAACGCCGAATTTAAGACTCGAGAAGAGCAACTAGACGCAAGTCGAGTCACCGACGCTCAGCGCGAAAGAGCCGCTATCGCAGGCGAAAAGCTGTCTCGATGTATTGAAAGAATCGGCAAAACAGATCCTGCCGGTCAGTGATAAGCGGGCCGACCGCAATCTGGTTTTACAGCGCAACCAATTGTGACCGGTGGTCATCTCAACTGGAAAGAATGCCTTTGATGCCGATAGACTGCTATACTGCGGAGGAAAGCTGCGTTCCGACTACGGTGAGTGTCGGACACGGTTTGAACAAGGATAGGACTCGACGATATGACAGCTGAAAGTAGCACGCCGTTTAAAGAACAAAGGCTCAAAATTCTTCGCTGCCCGAGTCTGATGTACAATTACTCAGGTATCCCTCCCTTCGGCTTGGCAACCATCACCGCCATGTTAACGCAGCACGGCTATCAAATAGAGCAAGATGACCTCGATGCGAAGTGTGCGGCCGATGAGCTATTTCCACGACATCGATGGGGCAAGCAGTTTCCAGCCAAAGACCTAATGCTGGATATCCAGCGAGTGCGAAGATACTGGGAAGGTGGAGACGACCCAGCGGTTGATGACATTATCGAAGAGGTCCTCTCATACACCGAATTGGACGACATCGATGTTGTCTTGCTGTCCTGCATTGAAGGTGATGACGCCGCGGCTATTATGGCGCTCTGTATCGGTAAACATATTCGGGACACGATGAACAAGATGGTCATTCTTGGCGGGGAAGCATTCCCGCACATGATGCCAATCAAAAGCGAGCTGGCTTACTTCTACGAAAACGGATGCTTCGATTATTACATTCAGGGGTACGGCGAAGTCCCGCTGTTGAATCTCTTTGAGGCTCTTGAGTCCGACGGCGTCTTGGACAATGTCAACGGCCTTGTCTACTTCCCTGAAGACGGTGACAGCATCGAAAATAGACCGTTGTTCACACGTCCGGAGGTCATTCCTGATTTTGATGGGCTACCCATGCATCTGTATTATCGGTTTCCCGATGACTGGGGCAATCAAGCAACAGAGGATGCTGGCACTGAAGAAATCCTTGTCTTGCCAGTGAAACTCAATTTCTGCTGCCCAATGAACTGCGCTTTTTGTATCTCGTCCGGTGACGCCTTTACTAAAGTGACATGGATGAAACCGGACGTGGTGGCCAACGCCATCAAAGGGCTCGTTGAAAAATACGACACCCGGTATTTTATGTTCGCTGATGATCTTTTTAACATCAGTCGGCGGTTCGCAGAGCAAATGGCGGATGCATTCATTCGGCATGATTTAGATATCATGTGGTCGGACTGTGCCTATCTTCGAAATTTGGACCTTCCCCTGCTCCAAAAGATTAGAAAGTCGGGGGCGATTAGACTGGTTTGGGGCGTTGAGAGTACCAGTCCGAAAATGCAAAAGCTCATCGGCAAGGGCATCAAGATGGACGAAGCCCAACAGATCCTCAAATGGTCGCATCAAGCTGGTATCTATAACTCTGTTGAAATCATTGCCGGACTCCCTCATGAAACAGACGAGGACATCGAGCATACCATTGAATTCCTGCATCGTAATCGGCCTTATATCGACCAAATGTATCTCAATCCGTTCTCGTTGATTACGGGCAGCCGTATGGAAAAAATGCCGGAGAAATACGGCATAACCAATGTACAGCCCGTAGCGACCATATTTCAGCGAAATCCCGATGAGGTCTACAGCTGGATTCAACGCTACACATTCGATGAAGTCGATGGTCTTCCCTGGAAGAGTAAGATCCGTCAAATCGAGGAAAGTTATCGCCGCCTGCATCAGGTCCAACTCGAATTAAATTTAGGGGGTCACGACCTGCATTTTCTTTTCCATCGGTTTAACAAATTTAAACACAAACATCTCGTCAGCGACTTCCAGACGAGCCGAGAACACCAAGGATTCGATTACTTCGGACGCGATGGGCAACGTGGCCATAGCCCTGCCAAATCCGTCGTCAGTAATCGCATTAATTAATACTGTATGAGTCATCCTTCAAAAGCCATCTTCGAAGACGCAGAACCAATTGATTATAACAATCAGGCCTGGGCGGACATCGATGCATCCTTGGACCCACTTCGTGACAAACTGGTCAATCATTCTCTGTACAGCCGGTTAAATACACCGAAGGCTGTGCGCATTTTCATGGAACACCATTGTTACTCCGTGGTGGACTTCATGTGTCTGCTGAAGAGCCTTCAGGTCCGCCTGACGGTCATGAGCGTGCCGTGGTTTCCACCCATGAATCGAGATGCAGCTCGATTCATTAACGAAATCGTGGTCGAGGAAGAAAGTGATGAATCACCCGATGGTGGGTTCATCAGCCATTACGAGCTCTATCTGGATGCGATGGAGCGGGCCGGCGCGGATACAGCGGCTGTGCGTGCCTTTATCGAACTCGTCAGAAACAAACAGCATTATCGGCGCGCCCTTCGGCACGCAAAAGTTCCAGCGGCAGCACAACGCTTCGTCAAAGCAACCATGGAAGTCTGTCTCGTCGGGAAAAATCACGAAGTCGCCAGTTTTTTCGTGTTTGGTCGCGAAAATTTAATCCCTGATATGTTTCCCGAAATCCTCAAGAACCTAGGTGAGTCCAATAAAGGCCTCGATCTAAGCCGCTTAGTTTATTACGTCGACCGCCATATCGAACTGGACGGCGGCGAACATGGACCAGCAGCCAGAAACATGCTCTTTCACTTGTGCGATAATGACCCTCGACGCTGGAAACAGGTCGCCAAAGCCGCGACGACGGCACTACAAGAACGAATCCGATTTTGGGATAGCATAGAAAAGCTCATCATCGCGACTGAGCGCTAGCGGTCCGTTAAATACTCACCATCTTCAAAGGCTTTAACTTCGCGTCCACCCACTTCAGGCAAGGTCCAAATGAGTCTGGCAAGTAGAAGAAATAGAATGCCAGGGAAGACCAAGACCATCTTGTAACCTAAGGTGACAACAAGCGCACCTGCGATAGGGGGGCCAGCCATGCCACCGATGCCCTTCCCTAAATTCTGACAAACACCTGGTCCAGTGCTCCGCAAATGAGTTGGATATAGTTCAGGCACAAGAATGCCCATGACGCCGTTGATACCAAAACCGATGCAACACATTGAAAAGACGATCACGAGAGCGGAGTGCCCCCCCGTCTCTGAGGCTGACCCCATCACGTAAAATAGAGCCAAGAAACCCGACGCACCAAAAAGGCAAAAACTCGAGAATGTTCGTCTTCGACCGAAACGGTCCGACAATAAGCCGGCAAGAAATACGCTCACGAGTCCAGAAAGATTGAGGGCCAAATGAAACGGAAGTTGTGCCTCTTTTGAGAGGCCAAGACCACCAGTGCTCGGACCGGCCTGCAGATATTCAATGAAGATGGTGGAGAATGAATAGAATCCAAAATTCATAACGGCGAAAAGCAAAATGACTTTACTCGTCAAGCGGCTCACTGTCCCTCGAAAGACTTGCAATAGTGGAGCACGTTCTACGGCTGCAACCATATCCGGCGTCAAACGGTTTTCTCGCCGGGCTCTATCAAACTCAAGCCATACCGGTGATTCGGGTACAAACCGCCGCAGAATGACCACGCCAAGCGCGGGTAAAAACATCACTCCGAAGGCCCACCGCCAACCCAGAGGACTGTGATAGAGCCCGATGGCTAGGAAAGTGCCGATGTTGAACATGGCTGCGACTAGCCCGCCCATGGCTCCGCGCGTTTTTGGCGACCAGACCTCTGTGAGCAGAGCAAACCCAATGGACCATTCGCCCCCCGTTCCAACGCCCGCTAAAAACCGAAGAAGCATTAAGGATGTGATTCCATCTGAAAAAGCCATACCAGCTGTTGCAACTGAGTAGAGTATAATGGCCCATCCTAGAGCCCTCACACGACCGAACTTGTCCCCAAGCGGGGCAAACCCAAGACCCCCAGCCGCACTGCCTAACAAGCCCACACCGATGGCGATTTTTACGCTCTGCGGTTCAACGGATAATGCCTCGGCGATTTCTGTTTGAAAAAGAATCAGTAAAATTATGTCAACGGCGCTAAATAGCCAACCACAGGCAACAGCGATCAGCGTTGATGTCGGCCTCTTCGTTTCGGTATTCATCATTCTCCAAAGACTCGTGTTCACTCTTGATTGCTTCCTTACATGAAATCCACCAGCCCAACATCAAAAATTAGAAGTGGCTTCCCCTGATAGAGAAAACAAAAGATGCGGTTTGGCTTGCCAGATGAGGTCAACAATGGTCGTTTAGACAGTGCACCGTGGCCACGCCCGCCTTCGGAAATGGCCCAGGGTAAGACAGATTAAAAAATATCAATAAGGCCGCTTCATCGTGACGAGCAAGTCGAGTCGCCGACAATGAATTTCTTGGAAACCATACCTGTTGTACTGGTTCTGGTATCGGCTCTTTCCATCGTTTGGTTTACACTGAAAACGGGCATATCCCCGATGCCCAGCTCTAATCAGGTCATCGGCGAGGTTTGTTCCCTGGCACAGGCCAACCCAGTGGCTTCGGTCTATGAATTGGGTTCTGGTTGGGGTGGCTTGGCCATTGCAATCGCAAAAGCGAACCCAAAAAGCGCGGTCGTGGGCTACGAAATGTCCACTCTCCCTTGGCTATTTTCCAGCCTACGAAATCATCTTTCTGGTGCCAAGAACCTGACATTAATTCGTCGCGATTTCATGCAGACGAATTTGACCGATGCAGACCTCATTGTCTGCTACCTCTACCCCGAAGCGATGAAGAGACTCGCTGATCACTTAAGGACGCAGCTCAAAGGGGACATCACAGTCATCAGTAACACCTTCCGCCTACCGGGTTTTCAGCCCAAGATGACCGTTTTCATGACGGATATGTATAGAACTCCACTTTATCTCTACGAACTAAGAGCGTCCGAAATTGGCCCGTTAACCGGCTGATGAAGGGGTCTATGCAAGTAGAGTGGTCCATCGACAAACCCAAGACGACGGTAGTAGTAGCGAGTTCCGACAGCTGAAATCACAGCAAGGGTCTTGTAGTTGTTCTGGGCGGCGAGCTCTGCGGCATGCTCAACGAGTCGGCGTCCCAATCCTCTATGCTGTGCGGCACGCTCACTCTCTTGACCGATTTTTAAGCTCTGGCCGTAGACATGAACCTCTCTTATCATCGCGGCACCATCAAGTTCATCGATTATCGCTGGAGCCGTCGGTAAGGAGAGGCGACAAAAACCGAGAAGTGCATCACCGGCTTCATAGGATAGAAAAAACTCTTTAGTGACTGCCGTATCGTATTCAAAGGTGCGAAATTCAACCGCGTCATCATCGACGACCTTTAGCTTAACTTCGCGCGCCCTAATTTCTTTGAGTTGAAGTCCCCGTTCTTTGATTGCCCGTTCAGCAACTTCTCTAAAATTAGACTCTTGATTCCCATCGTGAATGTCGGTGGCAGGGATGTCTCTAATGACCCGCGATAGACGGCAGTAAATGGGTGCTGACGGCATCGTCGCACACAAGACATCCAGTAATTCCTCCCGAGTATACGGTACGTAATCTCCTGCCGCAAAGTGACTCATTAATTCGGTTCGAGGTATAAGTGAGCAAGGATAGAGCTTGAGTTCGTCAGGGCGTATTGCTGGGTCCTCAAATAACTTGTGAAAATCATCGATGTCGGATTCAACCGTCGCCCCAAACAAATTGGCCATCCAATGTGCGTGAATTTTGAAACCTGCAAGGCGCAACTGATTGACGGCATCGCGACTCCTCGCGACATCGTGTCCTCTGCGATTCAGTTTTAGGACGTCATCGGACATCGATTGGACCCCCAACTGCACCTTCGTTGCCCCGAGACGGCGGATGTGTAGCACTTCGTCTCGCGTGATTTCGTCGGGGCGAGTCTCGATAACTAACCCAACGATGCGACACTTAGCATCCTCATTAACTCGATGGGCATTATCCAGACGTTGCCAGTGAGTCGCTTCGTGCTCCGCAACCAAGCGACCATCTAATTTTAGACGTAAATGCCGACTGACTGCTTTGTTGTATGCGTTGACTGCGTCGCCTGCTTCAGGACTCTCTTCCTCCAGTACAGGTAAGTCTAAGAAATCTTCATGCAGCTGTTCATCGGGATAATAGGCTTGGGGTCGGGTCATTGTGTCGAATTCATTACAGGCCTCAAAGCAACGCGTGATGAAATAAATCTGATACTCTTTAGGATAGGAACTCCAAGTCCCTCCAAGAATGATCAGTTCAACCTTTTCGACCCCGTGACCCATCCGATGAAATGCGAGCAGCCTGTTCCAGGTTTGAGCATAGGGGTCGAATCGGTTCAGCATGGCGCGCTGCGCCCCCGGCTCGTCCGACAAATAGCTCTTCGGCATCCGCACATCGTTTGGACAGAAAATACACTGACCAGGACACGGGTATGGTTTTGTCAGGACTGTAACCGGCGCGACACCGCTCTGAGTACGCATTGGCTTCATCTTGACGAGATGGATAAACGCTTTTTCTGAGACCCCCCATACCTGTCGTTCGCTTAATTCCCGAAAACCTGCGATGATTTCGGTCTTGGAGAAAAAGCCCCCGCTCGGCTTAGGGTATTGACGCAATAAACGCCGCCAAGCCGTATAGTCCTGGGGTGGCGTATCCAAGATGGAGCGAATCAACGGAACGAGGCAAGACTCGTCTTGAATCGGGTCGTATTCGAATCGGCTCCAGTAATTCTGGTTCATCGCGCATATTCCATTGTGTGCAGATGGTGGGGGAGCATACACCAAAGATGCCTCTAGCGCAGGTCTTAGATGACATTAACCGGCGTTTCTATGATCGTTTCGCCGACCATTTCAGTAAAACTCGAGTCCATGGTTGGACCGGTTGGCATGCGGCGCTTGACTCTCTGCCGGAACATCCACTCCGAATTCTCGACCTCGGGTGCGGCAATGGGCGTCTCAGTGCGTTTATGGAGACCTATTGGTGCGAAGAACGGGCCATGAACATCGAATTTTTTGAAGGCCTCGAGCGATGTACTGCTCTACTCCAGGTCGCCGAACAACGCCAACTCAGTTTCCCTTCGCGCTGGTCCGAATGGTCCTGGTCTGAGGTCGTCTCCCATCAACCGGGGACACTCATTGAGCCCGACGGTGGTTATGACTGGGTTGTCATGTTTGGTGTCATGCACCATATCTACGGATACGAGCGACGTCTGAGACTCTTGAACTGGGCTGCTCAGCATCTTCGACCCGGTGGTTTACTCTGCGTGAGTCTCTGGGATTTCGGTGCACATGAGAAATGGCAGAAAAAAATCATTCCTTGGGAGACTCAAGAGGACCTCATCGGAGCACAGGCGGACGACCTTGAAAAGGGTGATTATCTGCTTGGTTGGGCCGGTACTCAGGATACCCCACGCTACTGTCATTGGGTCTCAAGGGAAGAAGAAAAACGGATGTTGAAGGACGTCGGACAGGGGTTAGAGCTCGATCTCAGCCCAGCGTTGAGAATCGGCGAAGAAGGGGATCTAAATCGCTATTGGGCGTGGCGGAGAAAAAACTAAGAGCCCAAGTTCTGTCCCGGCAACGTAAGCCCGACTGATAATTGTTTTATTTTTTTGTGAATGATATTCAACGGCGGACGTATAGCCACCATTGGGGCTGTAACGCCTGCCTGATAGTCGAGATCAATAAGGGGATTATGATGGGCTTAAACAATCATCGAAAGCGATTGGCCATCCTGGTTTCAGCGGCCCTAATGGTCATTCCGCACGCTGTCATGGCAGCCCCAGACGCAGCAACCCAGTGTAAGTCAGGTAAAGGCGCCGCCTGCTATAGTCTATCTATCAAAGCAAAGTCTCCAAAAGACAGCGCCGGGTGGCTTAAAGCCGGCTGTAAAGCCAAACATGCGCGTTCATGCCTAACCCTTGCCCTGATGTATCATAGCGGCAAAGGGCTGACCAAAAACTCCAAAAAAGCAGCCCAAAACTTCAAATCGGCTTGTTCACTGGGCGAGTTAAATTCCTGTACACTGCTCGGCTCGATGCATCAGGATGGCTACGGAACAAATAAGGATCCCAAAATCGCGGCGTCGCTCTTCAAACGCGCCTGTAAGGGTCAGAACCAAATGGGGTGCGCCGCCCTAGCCGAGTTGCTGATGAAAGGTGAAGGGGTCGCAAAGAACCGCAAGAAAGCCACCAGTCTTGCAAAGAGAGCCTGCAAAAAAGGCATCAGTCGGGCCTGCAAACTTCTAAAAGCCCCGGTCAAGTAGCGATCTGTCAACGTCCGACTACAGCCTCGCTATACCCAGTCAGCTAAACAGCGCCCGCGTGAACAAACTCACTTCTTTTCCGGGAGCAAGACCATATCGATTCGTCGGTCTCGATTCAGGTATTTGCGGGCTGCTTGGTGCACCCATTTCGGAGATAATTCATTTTTTAGTCCCCAATACTCTACGAGCGCCGAGACCGGCTCACCACGACTTCTATTTGACTGGATAACATTTTCCCAATAGCTGTTTTGCCGTTTGTTGACCTCATCCTCGCGAGCTTGTTGGGCTGATACTTTATCTGTATAGACCGACGCCACGGGTTGGCTGATAAAGCGGTCGATAACTGAATAAGCTGCCTTTTTGAGTTCAACGACACGTTCAGGATCGCACGAAAAACGGATCGTGATGGAATACACATCGGCCGGATCCGACGACACACTTGCGCTGGCGCTCGCGGAATAGGTCCCGCCTAAGTCTTCACGCAACTTTTCTCTGAGTTGCATCGACAAGACTCGAGCGAGTGAGCGGAGAATATAGCGAGATCGAGGTTGACTCTGGAACTCACCACTGAAGCGAATCATAGCCAGTGCTTTTGGGTCTTTACCACTGCGAATCACCTGTTCATGTATGCCCTGCGCCGCTCGGATTCCAAGATCGCGATAGTCGACTTTTTCTGTCTTGTCGACGGGCAATGAACCAATCCAGCGCTCTACCTTAGGCTTGAGCTTGGTCGGTTCAAACTTTCCAACGAAGACAAAAGTCGTCCCATGCCAATTAGATTGCACCTCTTTTAAGTAGCGCTGGCTTTTCAACAAATCGATCTGCTTTAGCTGCTCAAGATTGGCAGGCCGACGCCGAATATGGTCGCCCCAGAGGACTTGAGTATATCGATCATAAAACTTGGTCGTTGGATTCAATGCCCGATTCTTAATCCGTTCTCGCTGGGTACGAAGGAAACGCGAGTAGGTCTTCTTATCGATTCGCGATTCAGTTGCTTTCAACCAGAGCAGCTGGAAGAGCGTATCCATATCAGCAATTGCAGACGAGCCGCCTAGAGACACATAGAGCTCTCCAATGCTGAGATTGACTCCAACGCGTTGCCCAACGAGTCTTTTAGTCAATTCATTGCGCGTATATGAGCCGATTCCGGATTGAGCCGCGAGATCACTGGCGATACGTGCCGAGCTAAAATCTTCATCACTGACCAGTGAGTGCCCACCACGACGCCAGGCAGAAAAACTGATGTTATTATCGTCAAAGGTCGTGGGCTTTAGAATGACCGTCAATCCATTGGATAAAATCCATTCCGTAGTTCCGAGTACGGCGTCGTTTTTTTCCGATATGACCCGACCGGGCGCCGGCGGTTTAGCGACCAGCGGTTCGTCGACAACTTTGTCGGAGTATGGCTCAGTGACCACTTGCGCTAAGGCCGTGTCCACCCACGATTTCAATAGATCTTTAGTCGGTACGGTCAACCCGGCTTTGTTTGGATAAACACCGGTCGTCAACAGATGCTTGTCAGCCCAAAATGCCCTCATGAATTGATTGACCTCTGCTCGTTTAATGTCCGGCAGAACCTGATTGATAACTTTGGCTTCTTCAACCAAGCCCGGGACTGTTTCGCCTGTGGTGATGTGACGAACAAGTTCAGCGGCGGCATCCGAGGACGACTCCGTCCGATCTTCTTTTAGAGCGCGCTCAAAATATTGTGTGACGCTCAGTTTTGCTCGGTCCAGCTCCGTTTGAGTAAAACCATGGGTATGCGCTTGAATGACCAAGCGAAGTGCTGCAGAAATAGCCTGACTTGATTTATTCTCAAACGGGGCGATCATGAGCCCGCGCGTCGCCTGTTTAGGCCCCAATTGTCTTTGGTACAACGCAGCATAATGTGCGGGCGGGTCAGCCTGGTCTCGCAGGTCTCTTAAACGCGCATTCATAATCGATAAGGTCAGCTGCTCCATCATCATCTGTCGATATTCTGACACGGTGGTCGGCTTACTGTAATCGACAATTGTCGACACATTGATAGCGGATGCGGTCAATTCCGGGTCGGCGGCCACGTGAGTCTGATCGTCCGTGTACGGAGGCACGTTAAAAACGGGTCGGATCCGGATCGGCGACGGTGCTTTTAGGTCAGAAAACAGCTCCCGAATGCGTGCCTCAACGGCCTCCGCTTTGAAGTCTCCAACCGCAACGATGGCCATCAAGTCGGGGCGATACCAATCTCGATAAAAGCGAAGGAGCTGGTCTCGTGAAAACGTTCGCAGAGATGCCTCAGTCCCAATGGGCAGTCTGTCCGCATAGCGACTGTGGTTGAATTGAAGCGGTAACAATTCATTTTGAATCCGTCGGCCGGCCCCTAAACTTCTCCGCCATTCATCGAGGACGACACCACGTTCTTTTTTGACTTCAGACGCGTCAAAACTCAAATTGCCCGCCCAGTCCCGTAAAATGATAAAGGCTTTGTCCAATAGGGCTGGTTCAGTGGGAATTTGAAGCTTGTAGACGGTTTCATCAAAGGACGTGTAAGCGTTTAAATGGGCCCCAAAACCCATTCCAAACTTTTCGAGAGTGCTGATCAGTTCATTGCCTGTAAAATGGGTCGATCCGTTGAATGCCATATGCTCAACCACGTGTGCCAAACCAAGTTGGTCGTCGTCTTCTGACGTGCTGCCCACGAGAACAACGAGGCGCAGTTCAGCGCGTTTTAAGGGTTCGGCGTTCTCCTCGATATAGTAACGCAAACCATTCTCTAGACGACCACGACGAACAGCTAAATCCCAAGGCATCGCTTGCCCTTGGTTGTTGGCTTTTGGAGTGCCAGTTAGAGTGGCCGCGTTCTTGCCTTTTGGAGTGCCAGTCAGAGTGGCCGCGTCCGTTTTGATGCCCACGGGTCTTTGACAGCCCGCGAAGACCAGTACACTAAGCGCAATATAGAGTCTCACATTCATCATCTCTTGATATCCACAATCCAGTCTCATCTGTCTTATATAAGTTGGATACCAACGGCTATAAGATGCAGTATGCACAGACTTTTTTTTCTATCACGCACGATGCACCAACGGGTCGCCCCGATCAAATCAACTCGAACTTAATTAAGACCGACATAGCATTTTGTCGATACGAGTCACTTGTACCGACACATTTTCATCTCTATCTTCGAAACACGAGCACAGCCATGAGCAAAGAAATCAGATGAATAGACTCCTACTCGTTGGCCTCATCGCCAGCTTAAGCGCATGCAACCAAGACCCGGACACTCTCAAAACAGACGGGGCGGCTGGCCATTCACAAACATCGGCCAGCTCAAAAGCATCGGTCAACAAAGACATCACAGCGGCCCCGCTTCCGACCCCATCGCTTCAGGAACCTGTGGAATTTTCAAGTGACATACGCAAATCAGAAAGTGCTGCACATGCCGCAGAATTCCGTATTTTGGGCAGTGTATGCAGAGCCCAGACAACACGTGACTTCAAAGCGCTGACAGCACACCTCTCCACCGACTTCAAAGGGTGGTTAGTCGACCGACCAGTTGACGGTAAAATCATGGCCGGCCGGTACACGATCCGGCAGTACGGCCAGTCCCAAAAGGGACTCGATAGACGGTCGTTCTTTAAAACCTTGAAAAGCTACTTACCCGGGGGACGCATCGGCACGTGCAGACCGAAAACTGTCTCGTTGAAGATAAGCGATGATGGTCTCATCTGGGGACGTGGCCAGATCCAGATGACCGGCGAATTCATGGCATCGGTACACTCCGCGGTCACGATCGAAGTGACCTTTCAAGCGCGCATCGGTGACGGAGACGTGGCCATTACCAGATTGCGAATTGACCATATGTCGCGCGTCGATACCGCTGACCCCCTGTTTAGAGACGTCACAGATCAATTAGGCGTTCAGAACGGACAAGCAAAACGAACGCGCGGCGTGATACAATCGAAAGTCGACCAGAGAGCCATTAACCAGATCGGTGGTCTAGCGGCCATTGATTTCGACGGCAATGGGCGCGACGACCTCATGGTCTGGAGTTGGCATCGCTCCCTTAAAATATTGGTGAACGACGGGATTGGTGGGTTTCATAGATTAGAGCGAATTCTGCCGCCAGATGCGGTCGGGCTGGCTCAACTTTATATCGACCTTGATGACGATGGGCGGGCTGAAATCGTCTCGTCTAATGTTGATTCATGTCGTCATGGACGAGCGGAATTTGGACTGTATACACGAGGCAACCAACGCTACGAAGCAAAGCCGCTGGCCCTCAGTTTCAAGAGTCCCTGCCAGCTACCCAGCCGTATGCTCTACAGTCATATAGAAGCAGCCGATCTCAATGGGGATGGTAAACTCGATCTAATTTTCAGTGGGTATTCTAACGGGAACTCTCGCTCCAACCGCTTCAACCTCTACGACAGTGACGCCGGTGAGACCACGCGAATATTTATTAATCAAGGCGCGCTGAAATTTGATGAGCAAGCACTTGAGCGCGGCGTGAAAGAAAGCAGATTCACGCGGATGACGCTTGCCCATGACCTTGACTCCGATGGGGACGTTGATCTGTATCAGAGTAATGATTTCGGTCGAAACACCCTATTTGACAACGATGGGACTGGCCATTTTAAGGCCATACAATCGTCATTGACGACCTTTGGTCATACGGGCGGGTTATCGCTCGTATCCCTGGGCGCAACCGGGCGAACAGGGCTTTTTGCTGGGGGTAATAGGGACTCCGTGGGCCGACGCCTAACCGTGCATGCCAACGCACGACTCAACAAGATTGCCGCCCGTGATTGGCAGCGACTTGCTCTCGGCAACCGGTACTTCGAATTAAATTCGAAGGGTCAATTTATCGACCTCGGCGACACATTAAAACTCCGTGGGTCCGGTTGGACTGCCGGTGCGGCGGTCATTGATGCAAATCTGGATGGCTACCCCGATCTAATGCTGCCAACGGGTAATCTGAGTCACTCCGATCCGAATGCACCTGATTATGCCACGTACTATTGGCGAACGATGTTGACCGCTCTCGAACAGTATTCAAAAACCACAACCGAGGCAGAGATGCCAATGGGAATAGAGACCACGCAAGACGATGCCGAAGCGGGCAAATTTGTAGGCAGTTTCGGTGGGCACCAGTCTGATGAGTTTCTTCTTGGCCAGAATGACGGATTTATCAGCCTCGGCCAAACGTCAGGATTGGCGTCAACGACCGACGGCCGCGCGGCCGTGGCGCTGGACTTTGATGGAGACGGCGATGAAGACTTGGCTGTCTTGAGTCTTCAGGGTTTGAAGCTCTTCGAAAACACACTCAGTCCAAAGGCAAATGAATGGCTCCTGATCACAGTCAAAACAGCCAAACAACGCATCGCCTATGGCTCAAAGGTACACGTGACCATTGATGAGGGTCGCACACGGACTCAACATGTACGGCTGACCAATGGTGTGATGGGGCAACGCAAACCTGGTCTTCTCTTTGGCCTCGGTCGAGACTCCAAAAAGGTCTCTGTCAAGGTTGTTTGGCCCAGCGGTAAAACGGCCCAATTTTCTGGTTTATCTGGACGTGTAGACATCGTAGATGGGCAAGCCCCAAAGGTCATCCCCCAAACGATTTGGCCAGTTGGCACAAGACCTAGAGCCATCGAACGCGTCATTAGGCCAACCAAATTTAAAAGCACCCGCGGGACCAGCCACACTGTGCCAACAACAGGTGGACGGCCACAGGTCATCCACATTTTTTCCGCATCGTCCAGCCGGCAAACAGCAGAATTGAGACTGCTTGAAACTCTGAATTCTGAATTCAAAGGCCGCATTGAGGTCATCGGAATCAATGGTGGCACTCAAAAAGCCGGTCTGACTGCGAATGGTCCCAGCTCATTTCCCGTTGCCGAATTGGACAAAACACTCGCCATGCGCCTCTTCGGCAAGACCAAGCGGATCACTCTGCCAGCCACTTTTGTCTTTGATGGCCGAGGCCGCCTTAAACGTGCATTTCGCCGACCTGTCAGTGCCCGAGACATTAAGATGGCCTTAGACACCGGTCGCCCGACAGCACAAGATCATCTTGATATGGCCATGATTGCCGGCGCACAAAGCAAGTTTGGGCGGGTGAGGCAGCATCTGGGTGAGGCCCTAAGAATGAATTCTAATTCCGCGCTTGCTTGGTCGAGACTTGGACAACTGGATGCGCAGGAGAAAAATTGGCCAGGCGCCGTGTCAGCTTTTCGAAAAGCGGATTCATTGGTCCCCGGTGCAAAGGCGATGGCGTCGGCTCTGGGTCATGCGCTCCTCATGAACGAGGAAACCGATGAAGCGATTGAATACTTGAAACAGGTCGTCGACTTGGACGCAACAGCCGATGCTCATCTTGGGTTGGCTCGAGCTTACTCGACCAAAGGGGAGATTGAAAAGGCGGCTGAGCAAGTTGAGTTCGCAAGGGAAAAGAACCCAGAGTTATTAAAGCGACTGACGGACAAGATGAAAGAGCAGAAGAAGGCTGCGGCAAGCGAGCAGGATAGTATCCCGGATGCGCTCAAAGCGACGCCCACGAATGCCTTTGGCAAGGGGCAACCCAGCCAATGGCCCGCGGGCTTAAAACCAACGACGCCAAAAGTTAAGGATTAACCGAGCTACCGGACCTGATTAACTTGCGCCGAGCCAAACGACTTGGCTTTCACCGTTGGTTTGTGACGTCTCAAATCGTACGTTACATTGGACGCGCCGTTTGCGGTGATGGATATGTCACGCGTGGCATGGATGAACACGCGCGATGCATCGTCCGCTTTGACGTCCGCCGCATCGACCAGGGTGGCCGATGCATCAACTCGACTGGCACTCTCTGCCGTAATGGATAATGTGTTTGCGCGCCCACCGAGCTCAACTCGGCTCGCACCCCGCGCATCGATCACCAGCTCTCCGCCTAACACTTTGGCCTCAACCCGACTCAGTCCGGAAACCTGTAACCGGCCCCCTTGGTCGGAAAAATTCAGTTGGCTTTTGACAGCCCCTGCACTGGAATAAGCAGCCAGCTTCGCCAACCGTAAATGCAGTTCAAGTCCTGAGCGCGGATTAATCTCCTCTTTAAGAGTCACCTGTAATCGACGGTCGACAACACGTAACTCAACAAAATCGAGGAGGTTCCCGTCGGTCTTGACCAAGATACGTTGCGCACCATCGGATACCCCACCCTCAGCAAAGACGGTCCAATTCCCCGAGATTGCGACGTCTTCAATGGGTCCAAAGTTATAGCTCTTAGTCTCTTTGGCGCCATTACCAAGCTTCTTCGGGACGCAGCCCGGTACAGCCGAGAGGACCAATATGGAGGCAAACAAAAGTTGATGCCGTAGAAAGATTTGAAACATGGCCCCTACTCGTATTGAGTCTGCGATACTTTGATTTCTACCGACCAACCCCGTACAGGTTCAGATGCAGACAAATGAAACTGGACGTATGGTTAGTCTTGTTGGATCGACGCGCCGCACTGCGGACAAGTTTCATATTTTTTTGCGGCTGTGGGCGTCTCGCCGTCTTGCTCTTGGTTATCTTCGTTTCGAGCCCGCTCAAGCTCATCAGAAAATCCCGACGCCAGCACACCCACAGGCAAAGCAAACACACAAATGCCTAAGAAACCAACAATTGACCCGAAAACACGCCCGAGAGCCGTGATTGGATACATATCACCGTACCCGATTGTGGTTATGGTCATCATCCCCCACCACATGGTCGCGGGGACACTGGTAAACTGGGTATCAGGCTCTTGGCCCTCAATCAAATACATGACACTCGAAGAGAAGACCAAGACCAGCAAAAGAATGAGAATGCATAAACCCAATTCTTCTCGTTTGCTCCTGATGACCTTTGCAAGTAAACGAAAAGCTGATGCAAGGCGGCCGGCACGAAACAAACGAAACAACCTCACGAGCCTCAGGACTCTGACAAACCTAAGATCGATGGCCATGAAGGTTGCCAAGTAGAATGGCAGGACCGCTAACAAGTCGATAATCGCCATCGGCGTCATCGCCAGGCGGAAACGGCCAGATAAAGCACCGCGATAACGTTCGTCTACTGTACAGCTCCATAATCGAAGTATGTACTCAGCCGAAAAGATCATGACAGACACAAATTCGAAGTAATAAAAGAACTCCGTATATGCCTGTTCTATGGGCTTGACCGTCTCGATGATGCCAACCACAACATTAATGGCGATGAGGGCCAAGATAGACCCATTAACAAAGCGAGCCCACTTATCTCCAGGCGGTGGCTCAGCGATGAGTTCATAGATTCGTTTCTTAAGTGACATGCTCTTCCCCTAGGCGATGCTAATATCTTATTTGCTGATAGGTCGAATCTGCAAGTTTAGAGTAAAACTTAGGAGGTGGTATTCGAAGACATCATGCACATAAGACCGTGTCAGTAGCTCACACGGGCGCTTGCCTGGAAGACCAGATGGGCTAATGGATGTGCACTGGATCGGGCGAGGAAAAGAAATCAGTACACTACCGCCTGCGATCTTTGGTAGACATGTTGCGAGAGAGACCTGTCACACGCCGTGCCAGGCTTCCGTTGTACGTAAACTTATGAGTTTAACGCCATCAAGAATAGCGGCCGTTTTAAATTCTTACTTGGTTGGAGCAGATGAAACAGATGAGCGACGCACCCAAAATCATTTACACATTGACCGATGAAGCCCCAGCGCTTGCGACCTATAGTTTCCTTCCCATTATTCAGGCATTCTGTCGTGGAAATGGTGTGACCGTGGAGACCCGTGACATTTCGCTAGCCGGTCGAATTTTGGCTAACTTTAATGATTATCTCAGCGCAGACCAGCAGACGAATGATGCGCTTGCTGAATTGGGTCGACTGGCAAAGACACCGGACGCAAATATCATCAAGCTGCCGAATATTAGCGCGTCGGTCCCGCAGCTGAAGGCCGCCATCACCGAACTGCAAAACCAAGGCTACGGACTACCCGATTACCCCGACGAGCCAAGCAATGCTGACGAAGCCTCAATCAAGGCTCGATATGACCGGGTCAAGGGCAGCGCAGTCAACCCGGTCTTGCGCGAAGGTAACTCCGACCGGCGGGCGCCCGCGGCCGTCAAAGAGTACGCACGCAGTAATCCCCATTCCATGGGTGCCTGGAGCGCTGACTCGAAGTCCCATGTCTCGACTATGAGTACTGGCGATTTCCGATCGAATGAGCAGTCCGTAACGACGCAAAATGCGACAACCGTTCGGATCGAATTTGAGTCCAGTGATGGCCAAAAGACAGTTCTCAAAGACTGATTTTGCCTCAT
>MDTC01031718.1_pt1 | contig 27583 bp, 34 predicted proteins | sample 811181 | NCBI WGS metagenome assembly MDTC01 (sample SAMN05326644, study PRJNA326480) | marine metagenome | isolation source: seawater | place: Pacific Ocean: North | collected 2011 | reverse complement strand
AGAAGAAGTTGAAAAAGAAGAAGTTGAAAAAGAAGAAGTTGAAAAAGAAGAAGTTGAAAAAGAAGAAGTTGAAAAAGAAGAAGAGATTGGATATGTTTCCCCAGATGAAGATGAAATAAAAGAAAAGTGTGATGGTTTGGCTATAAATGACATTCCAGATATAACAGAAGAAAAATATGATAATGTAGATATCATTGATCATCAAGAAGATAAAATAGATAAAGTTAAAATCTTATCAACTTTTATGGATAGTTTGGAAAACGAGGAAGAGAATATTAAAGAAGTTATAAATGAAAAACTAGAAACACCTGAAGTTGTCCTTAAAGAAGATAATATAAATGATGATAATAATAATGATGATAAAGTAATTGACGATAAAAAAGAAGAATTCTCTATACCTGGCTTTGATTTACTTCAAAGGTTTAATTCTAATACGGTTAAAGAAGAAAACGAACCAGTTAAAGAAGAAAACGAACCAGTTAAAGAAGAAAACGAACCAGTTAAAGAAGGGGTGGAACCGGTTAAAGAAGAAAACGAACCAGTTAAAGAAGAAAAGGAACCGGTTAAAGAAGGAGTGGAACCAGTTAAAGAAGAAACGGAACCGGAAGACAGTACAATTAAAGTAATTAAAAACTCTAATGATGATAATAAAAATATTAATGATAAAGAAATAATATCAATATTAAAACAAGATATACCTGACGATGCTCAAACAATAGATAATTTTTTCGATGATGTATCTTCATTAATGGAGAAAAAAAATATTTCTGTTGATAAAACAGCAAACAAATATACTTTATTTGATGATGCTATTGATGAGTAATATGATGGAAATTATTTTATAAGTTTAGATAATAAATGTTTAATAATAATCTTGTTTTTAGTTTTATTTTAAGTTTAGCAAATACATTTATGTATTATTTATTTAATACATCTAAATATGAAAGTCATGTAGGTAATAGGAATCAGGAATTATTAATGGTTTTTGGAATATCTTTTGCCATGTGTTTTTTTATGAAATCTATATCTTCTAGTAATAGCATGACAACTAAAGTAGATACTCCTAAATCGGGAGATATATTAATGTCTAAATCTACTAGACCTCCATTTTAGTTTAAATGATAATATAATTTTTTGGGGAAATATTTCTTTTTAATTTTATAATCATTAAAAATCCAATTTTGTAATATATCAGTTGGTTTTGAGGAGCAGGCATATTTTGAGATAGAAACATACATTTCAAAATCATCATTTAAATCAGCAAGACTGTTATTATGTTTATCAATTGTCATATTATAAATAAAATCAAAAATGTTTTGTTTTCCTTTATAATCTTTATTTTTATTATATTCGCATACTTCTAGAATTGTTATAGCAAGACGACATAAATCAAAATTGAAATTAGGCTTAATAATATTATTTTTGATTTCATGGTTGAATAATTTATTATATGGTTCTGAGTATTGTCCACCTGCTTCTCCATGTTTGTGGAATGTGTCATTAAAAAATTGTTTTTTATGAAATGTAAATATGGCTCTTCCAAAATCTATTATTTTAAATATATAGCCGTGTGTTGGGACTTTATAATAAATATTATTGAATTTATAATATATATATATCTTATCGGTTTTCTTATACATTACATTATTTATATGTAAATCGTTATGTGTAAAATTATAATATTTTTGTAAATATGCTAAAGCAAATGTAACTTGAAAAATACACGATAATAATACTTCATGATTTATTTTTTCAATCACATCTAAAAGGTCTTCTAAAGTCCCCTCCAATTTTTCTATAAAGAATAATTGACATGGTATATTTTTTAGTAATGCGATAGTATCATCATTATTATAACTGGATAATGACGATGACGACGATAAAGATGATAAACTATCTACATTACTTATTACATCATCATTCTCTTCATCTTCTTCATCTTCTTCATCTTCTTCATCTTCTTCATCTTCTTCATTATCTTCATCTTCTTCATTATCTTCATCTTCTTCATTATCTTCATCTTCTTCTTCATCTGAAGATACATATAAATCGAGGGAATATAGATTACCTAAATTTTTATAAAACCATTTTTCTTTTTTATATTGTTGATAATCTTCACTTATATCATAATTATATTCTTCTTTAATTCCGTTAACAGAACCATAAAATATTGGAAAAGATGGATTTATATCTTTGACAGTTAATTCGGAGCATATAAATGAGAAAAATGTATCTATATAAGCTGTATTATCCATATCATTGAGTTTATTGAATGTGTTGTATGAATAGCATGAGGGTAAAAGTGGATTTCTATGGATATAGTTATTATAATTATTCATCATAAAGAATAGTGGATCTAATAATGGAATACATTTACAGAATAATTTTTCTTCAGTGATAATATTATCTTTTTTATTTAGAACTTTACAATTAATTATATTATTTGATGTATGGTATTTTTCATTCTCAGTACTTATAATCTCAAGAACATTTAAATTACGTTCTAAATCAATTGTTCTATGAGATGATTTGGTATTATGAATATGGAAATATAATGAAAAATATGGTTGGTAAAATTGTGGTTCTTTTAGATTAAAATTATTACTACAAGATTTAAAGAATTCATTTTTTTGTTTTTTATTCCATTTTTGATATTTAATTATAGTATTTGACATAATTAAAAAAACAAATACAATTATTTTATAGAATAAACTTACTTAATATGCGTAAATATTGTTATTAAATAAAATATTTTAAAGTAATATATAATGGCTATGAATTTAGAACTCCGAAAATTTGATATGTCTGAAATAAAAGATGATAAAGTAGTAGTGCTGATTGGTAAAAGAGATACTGGAAAGTCATTTTTGTGTAAAGATATTTTATATCATCACCAGGGCATACCTGTAGGTCAGGTTATTTCGGGTACAGAAGGGGCAAATCAGTTTTATAGTAAGATTGTTCCTAAATTATTTATTCACGATGAATTTAAATCTGAAATAATTCAAAATATGTTAAAACGACAAAAATTATTAATAGAAAAAAATAATCAATCAGGTGGAGAGGCCCAGGTTGATCCTAGGGCATTTTTAATATTGGATGATTGTTTATATGATAATACTTGGGCCAAAGATAAATGGATGAGATCTGTATTTATGAATGGAAGACATTATAAATTATTATTTTTGTTAACAATGCAATATGCTTTAGGTGTTCCTCCAAATCTACGTACGAATGTAGATTATGTTTTTATATTACGAGAAAATTATGTATCGAATAGAAAGCGTTTATATGAACATTATGCGGGGATGTTCCCTAAGTTTGAAATGTTTTGTCAAGTGATGGATCAGTGTACAGAAAATTATGAATGTTTAGTGATTAATAATAATGCTAAATCAAATAAATTATCTGATCAAGTTTTCTGGTATAAAGCAGAAAAAAGACCTGATTTTAAAATAGGAGCTGATTCATATTGGACATATTCTGCCCAAAATTATTCAACGGAAGAAAGAGTTGATGAGGGACAATTTAGCGGTAAAAAAAATCCCATAAATGTTCAAAAATTATACTAATTCTTTAGTAGCATCTAAAATGCCTTCTTTTGTTCTACTTTGGACGAGTAGTTCATCCATAGATTTAACTTCTCCGTTTTCTTTTACAACCGTCATATAAGTTGGGAAACCTTGAACTTTTCCTTTAAATGCCGCAAATCCATCAGATTGTTCTTCGGTCATAACAAATGTGACCGGTGTCCCTGACTGAGTCTTTACATCATTTACTTTAGTTAATTCTTCAAAAGCAGGGATAGCATTTTGAGAATGACCACACCATTCAGCATAGACGAAGTGAACTTCTACTGATTTTGAACCAGTGACTTCTTCTTTTTCTCCAACTTGACCAACCGCCATTAAACCCGTATTTGCGGTGGGATCAAATGGAGGTGCTTGAGAATCGGATATGTATCCTGGACTTCTTTCTTCTTCAATATTACCCATTAAATTAGGGCGAATAATTTGTTTTTCTTTTAGAATGGCATAATCCGACTGCATAGAAAGAGGTACAACATCACCATAATTATCTTCATATGAAGCAAAAAGGTCGCCATCTTCATAACCAGATACTTTAAAATCTAAATTTTCTCCATGTACTTGTGGAGGAGGGGGTTTAGGGACTTGTTGTTGTTTGGGTACATTTTCAGAAGCAGTTGTTAATTTTTTAGGGGCCCCGTTTACTTTTGGAAGTTCTTTATTTTCTTCTTCTTTTTGTACTTCGGCATTCATTTCTGCTTCAATATTTTCAAATTTCTCAACATCCGAATTTCTTGAAACAATAATAATTAAGACTAAAAATAACAAAATAAAACAAACATCATTCATTTATATTAATAACAATATAAAAATTTTAAAAGATAATAATAAAAATTTTAAAAGATAATAATAAAAATTTTAAAAAATAATTATAAAATTTTTTAAAAATAATTATACAATTTGTAGATCTTCTAATTTCCAGTATTCGTAATTATTAGCAACTGGTCTTCTAAGTATAAATGGAATTTTCCCTTGTCGAAGTTCTTCTAATGCTATTTCTGTAACAGTTGAATAACTTTGAGGATTTTTAAGAAATGAATCAGAACCATTTGAAAGTTGTTGAGCTCTTTCAGATAGAACTTTCGTTTTTTCATACTTAGTTAAATAAGGGCGTGTTATGTAATTTTTCTTTTCATGTTCATATTTACTACTAAAGTTAGATAAATCTTCAATTCCAGTTTGAACAATTGTTTCTGTATTATCGCTTATCTCTTCATCTGAAGATGTTTCAATAGTATCCATTTTATATTATAGATTATTTATTTTTAAATTAATTTAATCAAATTTTAATTTGTCCATTTTTGAGAACAATATTTACATACATACATAAATTTCATATTTGTACTATCGAATTTAATATATTGGATATCAGATGGTTCATTATCTTTAATACTCTTACATTCCATATTTGGGCATTTAATATTTGAATTATCTTTAATTGTTGGAAGTGTATTATCTTCTTTTAGAAATTTATTTTGATTAATTGTTTCACTTAAATCTGTTTCATACTTATTGCTATAAATACATTTTTCCTGTAAATATGGTTTCTTCGTTTGACAAGCCTTACATCCTAGATATAGTTCTTTTTTTTCTTCATCCGAATATAAAAATAGACAGTTATCGCAATTATCACAAAAGTTTATCTCCATATAATAATATTTATATTATAATTATAAGTATTTTTTTTATCAAATTTTAATATTTTAAATATTGAATAATTCTTTATATCTATGAAATAAATCTTCATAATCAATAATAGTCTTAATTCTATAAAAACTAACAACCACTTCCCTTCTTAATTTATTTTTTTCCTTTAATTTTACTATTTTATTAAGTATTGTTTCTTTATTTTTATTTAATACTTCCTTCATATCTTCATGAAATATATCGAATCCATGGGGAGTATCAATATAGTTTTTCATTAATAAAGTATTAATTGAATCATATTGAATAACTTCATTATATAATAATACTTGTGGAGAATTATTCTGTTCTTGCCCGGGTTCATGATGAAATGGATTAGAATCTAATAAAGATTGAATACATAATAATACCGTAGTAATGTCCATAATTGTTGTCCATTTTGGACCATTCCACGTCCCTAAAATAGATAGACAGACTTTACCTAATCCACTTGAGTGATGTCCAACATATAAATTAGGATGTATTCTTATATTATTTCTAGAAACATAAGCTACATCAGGGGGCGCATATGGGTAATTTTTAGGGAATGTTATATTAAAAAATAAAAAACCACCTTCATATAAAGAATCTTTTGGACCGACAATCATGGCTTTTACCTTTAACATATTATCTTCATCAAAGTGGACATAAATACCATGAGAATTTAAATTTTGATTTGCTATTTCTTTAATATCTTTATTAATTATTCTTTTTAATGCTGCTTTTTCCGCCATTTACTATTATTAGTCAGGTCAGTTTTAAATAAGTATAAATTTAAAAATTTGAATTTGAATACTTAAAATTAAAATTAAAATATTTAATTAGAATACATGATTTATCCAAAATTACAAACATTTCTGAATAAACATCCAAAAAAAGATAAACATACTCATTCTATATACGGGGGTGGAGATATTGATTGTGGAGGATCATATGATATACCGAATGAAAAGATGTCAGAGTTTTATAAGTTATTGAGTAAAGCTTTATTTAGAGATAATAATAAGATATCTATTGTAGAAAAAGTTCAAGACATTAGTCGACTTGTTATCGATTTGGATTTTAAATATAAAGATCATTTTACTGAAAGACAGTATAATGACGATGTTTTAAAAAGGATAATCAATGATATATTTAGTCATATTGAAAATGTGTATGATATATCAAATGAACAAAAAATCTGTTGGGTCATGGAGAAAGATAAAATTCTCGATGCCCCTCAAAAAAAGTATAAATCTAAGGATGGTTTACATTTCTTATTTCCATATATTATAGCTCAAAAGAAAACATATCGCGTTCTCCGTGAAAAGATAATTGAATCTGATTATTCTAATTATTTTAAGGAAGAAGGATTCACACCACCATCAAATAGTATGGGAGAAATAATTGATGATAATATTTACAAAGGTGGTAATTGGTTCATCTATGGTTCCGGAAAACCAAATGAAATTGTTTATAAACTAACTAAAATCCTTAAATTATCTGATGATAATCTTATTAATATGCCATTGGATTTATATCTTGATAATCCATGTGAAATTATTGAATTAAATAGTGTGAAAATGCAAGAGGAAATAAATGTTGGATATAAAGAATGTCTAAAAAAAAGTCCATCCACATCTAGTTTATCATCTAAAACTTCGATTGAAGATATTGATAGAGAGGATATAAATCCTTTAATTGTTTGTAGCGTGAAGAAACATGATATAGATGTTGCTAAAAAACTAGCATTAATATTATCACCAGAAAGAGCTAGTAATTATAATGAATGGATGTCTGTTGGATATTGTCTCCATACTGTTAGTCCATCACTATTATCCTCATGGATCGCATTTAGTAAAAAATGGCCAATGTATAATAACTCTTCTGAATGTGAAAAACAATGGAATTGGTTTCATAAGAATAATAATAAAAATATTACTATTGGTTCCCTTAATCATTGGGCTAAACTTGATGATTATGATTCTTGGAAAAACATTACAAGAGACAGTGTTTCAACATTAATTAATAGAAGTGTAGGTTCTTCTGGATCTCATGCTGATGTTGCTAATGTTATTTATCATTATTTTAAAGATTGTTTTGTATGTGCTGAAATAAAGACTAATTCTTGGTATTATTTTAATGAATTAAATGGTGGAAAATGGGAAGAAACTGAAACCGGACATATCTTACGTTCGCGACTTTCAAATGAAATAGTTGAATTATATGATTATCATGGTCGTAAGTTTCAGGAAAAGGCAAAAGAAATAGAAGAAAAAGAAGATGAAGATGCTGCTAAACCTTATGATGATAAACATACAAAATGTTTAAAGATTCAGATTCAATTAAAAGATTCTAATTATAAGGATAAGATTATGAAAGAATGTAAAGATTACTTTTATGATAAAGATTTCCAAGAAAAACTAAATGAAAAAAAGAATTTACTTGGATTTGAAAACGGGATTTATGATTTAACTGATAGTGTGTTTCGCGGTGGACTACCTTCGGATTATGTAAGTCTTTCAACCGGTATTAAGTTTCCGATTGCTCCATCTGATAGACCGATTGAGTTTTCATCTCTTATGGACCATGTTCGAGGATTAGATGATTATGAAGAATTAAATGAAGATTTAGAAGATTTCCTTAGTAAAGTATTTCCAATTGAAGAAGTACGGGAATATACTATGAGATTCTTATCAAGTTGTTTATCAGGGGAGATACGTGAGGAAAAATTCTATTTCTGGACTGGTTCTGGTGGTAATGGGAAGTCAAAATTAGTCGAACTTCTTGATTTTACACTTGGGGATTATAGTCGATCTATGGATGTGAGTTTTCTAACATCTAAAAGAGGTAGTTCTTCTGCTGCTTCTCCTGAACTTGAAAATGTAAAAAATGCTAGATTTGTATATATGTCGGAACCTGAGAAGGAAGATGTAATTTATGTAGGTAAATTGAAGCAGATGACGGGTGGTGATAAAATGACTTCCCGTGGATTATTTAAGAGTACAACACAGTTTAAGCCACAATTTAAAATTGTTCTTATGTGTAATGATCTTCCACATTTAGGAGGTAATGATGGTGGTATTTGGCGGCGAATTGAAGTTGTAAAATATATTTCAAAGTTTTCAGAAAATCCAAGACCAACTAAGACAGATCCACATCAGTTTGAAGCAGACCTTAGTCTAACGGCTAAACTTGAAAAATGGAATTTAATCTTTATGATGAAACTACTTGAAAAATATCAATCCTATGATAAAGAAGGAACACAACCACCACCCCAAGTCAAAGAAGAAACAAAATTATACAAGACTAGTTCTGATATCTTTGCGAATTGGTTTGATGATTATATTGAAGAAACCGATGAGTTCTCAAGTTTTGAAGAGTTATATGATGGATGGGAAGAACATTGCGATGATATTGGAATCGATAAAAGGAATCGTCTTGCAAAAACAGAACTCAAGGGGGAACTACTAAAAGAACAGGAGAAAACAGAACATGGACTTGTATTGGGTAAAAAGCTTGCTGATGGATCTGCTAATGGGACAAAAAAGAAGCCTCGATTTAATTTTAGGATTATGGAGGATTAATTAAAATAAGTCTAGAGATATTTCTATAAATAAAATTTTTTTTAAACGATATAAAAACTAATTAATACAATAATATAGAATAAAAATGTATTGCCCCAATAAACAAGTTGGTAGAACACGGGTAAATAAAATAAGAGAAGGTAAGAAACTACCTCCTAAATCAAGAGAATTAAATAAAAAGGATGGATTAGCCCATTACAGACCACGCAGTAGTGTTAAACTACCTACAAGTAAGTATAAGGTAGTGGGTCAACTAAAAAAATCAAAGGTAACCGGACTTGATAAATTGTATGGTCTTCAAAAAGGTCTATTATCAGAAGATTATACATGTCGAGAATATGAGGATTATGTTCAAGATAAAATTAATGATGATAAGTATTATTATAAAAATTTATCACAAGAAGAAGTCGTATTACTTCATAAGAGATATCGAAGACTTGTTCAAAAAAAGAATAATGAATATAACGAAAGAGGTGATGAAATTCGATTTAACCGAAAACAAAGGAAATTATATAGAGAGAAGCGTAGGGGTCTCATGAATGAAGAAAAGAGAACATTAATTAATCAGTTGTTTAAAGCTTTAACTGATTCAAAGGTGAGTGGTGTAATTAAGGATATTGATCTTCTATCGGATGATCCAGATCGTTGGGATAATACTAAGTTATGTTTATTTGTTGGTGGACGATATATTGAAGCATCTGATAAGAAGTGGGCATTGATATATAGGAAATTGGTTTCCCTTTATTAATGATTCTCAAAATATTTTTTAGCAGTATTGTAACCTATATTTATATATTTATATATTTCATTATTATCTTTGCTAATATCTACACCTACTCCATTAATATTTATATCAATTATATTTTTTTTTCTTGGTTGATTATCTGTTAATTGATAAATAATTTTTAAATAATCAATTATATTATCAGGTTGATTATTTTTTTTATTTTCATTTAAATAATAATCATTTGAAGTAATCCGTATTCCTAATTTTTTTTTAGATTTTAGTTTATATTCATGAGGGTAATGACCACATATACCCCCGTCAAGATATAAATCATTTTTATATTTAAATGGTTGACATAGAATAGGAATACAAGATGACATACATAGTACTTTATAAATGGGAATATCTGGATGATTGATATGATTTAAATAACATATTTTTTCTTTTGTAATATTGATTGTTTTAATAACATAATTAATATTATTTAATTCATAAAGTTCTTTGAGAGTTAAATCTTCTTTAAGATTTTTATATTTTAATAAGCATTTTATAAATTTTTCAAGTAGTTTACTAGCATCATATAGACCATAAGTATTTAATAATTTATGAATAGATATATCATTAAAATCTATATGATCATTTATAGAAAACTGTTTAAATATTTCTATAGTTATATCTAATGAATACCCTATTAATAGTGGAAAAATATATATAGAGCCACCCGATACAGTTACGATATTTTTAATATTTTTAAAATCATTATCGATAATATTGTTATCAAATAAATAATGAATGACACCTAAAAAACTATAACACTTAAGACCACCTCCCGATAATAAGAGGCTATCATATTTCATATTTATTTAACAAATTTTTTTTATTTTATAAAATATAACATGAGTTCTTTAGATATTAATAACTTGTATGATAAAATAAATGAAAGGAATACTAAAAGATTAGAGAAGTTTGACGATATATTAAAAAAAATACATAATAGAATTCTTTATAATGCAAATATAGAAAAAACATATTGTTTTTTTCAAATACCTGAATTTATTATAGGAGTTCCTTTATATAATGTTGAAGATTTAAAAACTTATTTAATAACATCTTTAAAAAAAGATAATTTTAAGTTAATATATATAGATCCTAATTGGCTTTTTATAAGTTGGGAATTAAATAATCTTAAAAAACCAAAAGAAAAAACAAAAGTTAAAAAGAAAGGTGATTATAAATTAATTGATGAATATAAGCCTTCCGGAAATTTCATATATAATGAAGGAGACTTAAGGTCTATTGAACAGAAATCAAAAGGTTTAATATGATTTTTTCCCTAATTTATATACATAATCAGTAAATATTAAATAAAAAAATCCCAATAATGCGAAGAGAAGGACATCATTAAAATCATCATTAAAATTAGCAAAATTTTCTACATGATGGGCTTTTTTATAATTATCAAGTTGTCTTTTATAATAATCTTGAAGATCCTTCTTTTCTTTATCATAAATTTTTAGTTTTTCTTTTAATTCTTCTACTTCTTCATTCGGATTTAATACCTTTCCAGGATCACTTGATATTTTTTGAGAAGTTTCAACATCGACAGTACTCGATGTAGTAAAAGTGTCTTTTGATATACTTTCTTCAGGTGGAAAAAATTCTAACATTTTCCCATTTTCTTCATAACCTTCTCTTATTATTTTTTTCTTTTTCTTTTTCTTTGATATGGAACCGTCGCCAAATGCTTCGGTTAATGAACATCCTTTTGAATTAACCATCCGATATATTACTATGAAATATATTTTTTTTATTATTTATAATTATAAATGATTGAAGGTTTTATTGATGATATGAATCAAAATAAATATTTTATAGGATTTATGATGATTCTATTAACCATAGGAGGTCGTTTTATAATAGGGGAATTAACTCCATCCCAAAAAAAATTAATTGATAATAAATTTTTAAGAAGATTTTTTATCTTTTGCGCATTTTTTATGGCTACAAGAGATATTTTAAAAGCAATAGTTCTAACAATTATATTTATTATTATAATTGCTGAATTATTAAATGATGATGATGATGAAGAAGAAAATAATGATGAAGAAACATCTAATAATGAAAAAATAAATGAAGCAATACAATTACTTAATGATGTTAAGAATGATCAAAACATTACAAATTTAATGTAAGTCCACCACTCATATTACTTTTTCTATCTGTATCTCCACTCATTAATGATAAATTATCCAAATCAGGTATTTCATTCGGATTTAGATTCATTTGATTAATTATATCATCTAATCCACTTGGTCCCTCCATTTCAGGGCGCATACTGTTATTACTTTGCTGTGGAGGACCCGGTTCCGGTCTAACCTGTTGTACCTGTTCTCTCATTTGAGGTGCTTCATATTGAGGTTGCTCGGGTTTTCCAATTGAACCTACAGCGGCTTGAGCAAATTGTTTCATTAAATCTGGATTTTGTTTCATTATATCATCCATACCAGGAATAGATGATTTAAACATTGTGTTTGTTAAATGGAACATAAAAGCACTACCTCCTAACATCATTAATAACTTAATTTCGGGAGACATTTCAGACTGTCCGCCATATTTTTCAGATAATTCTTCAAATACTTCATCATAATCATATATATTTTCATTAATAGACTCGGACCATCCATCTAACTTAATATCAAATGGATCAAATTTATTATTTAAATATTCTAATCCTGTAATTGCCGCCATCATAACTTTTCTTTGAAACTTAATTGAGTTATCAACTTCACGTTGTTTTTTCAATTTTAAGTATTCATTTCTCATATCTTCCAAATTAGAATTCATATTATAATTCATAGTTGTCCTTATGCCCTGATTCTCTAATTTCTTAAACTTATATATCAAATCAATTTTTTCATTCTTAATTTCCTGAGCATTCATAGCATGTATGGCTTTGAATCCTCCATTTTCATCACCTTTCATTGTATTTATCATAGGATCATCAATAGGTATTTGAACATTCTTTGTTTCGGGTTCTATTGGAACCGATGTTTCTTCTTTTTTATCATTAAAAAAATCATAATCTTCTCTATCAACAGTATTTACTTTCTTAACTGAATCTTCTCCACTTGAATATCCACCACCGCCTCCTATTTCTTCAACAACATTCAATTCTATCTTAGACGCCTGTTGATTTGCCAATAATTCTACACCCAACATAGTATTATCATCTTTTTTTAAATTAATAGATGCTTCACCTGTATCTCCATCAAGATTTATTTTTTTATCCTCATTATCAAAATTAACATTTATATCATCCATTTAATTGTAAGTAAAATATTATTTATATCATATATACGCGCGAATATTCTTAAATATTATATTTTTAAATAAAATATTCCTCAATTAAATTCCACCAATAATATCAGCAATATTACTTGGCATTTCACTAATTTGTGTTTCATAGAAACTTTCTATTTCTTTTAAATACTGTATATCTCTATCAGTTACTAAATTAATAGCTACTCCCTTTCTACCATATCTCCCACTTCGACCAATTCTATGAATATATGTTTCTTTTGATTTTGGAAGATCAAAATTAATAACTAAAGATAACTGTTGTACATCAATTCCCCTAGATAATAAATCAGTTGATAAAAGAATACGAGAATGCCCGCTCCTAAAATTTTCCATAACTTCTTTCCTTTCATTCCCTCCCATTTCTCCATGTATACATGCTACAGGGAAATTATCTTTAGTTAATGAATTATATACATCCATTAATTTATTTTTAGAATTAATATAAATAATACATTGAGCTATATTAATCGTATCGTATAAATCTGTTAAAACTTCATATTTCCAATCATTTACTTTAATATTAATATAAAATTGAGTAATCCCCTCCAATGTCAATGCTTCTTTTTTAACTAAAATCTTCTCGGGGTTATTCATAAAATTACTTGTTAAATCTAATACTTCATCAGGTATAGTTGCACTAAACAAACATATCTGTGTTTCTTTAGAAATAAATCGAATAATACTATGTATTGTTTCTTGAAACCCAGAGGATAATATTTCATCTGCTTCATCAAAAACAACTGTATGGATTTTATTAGTAAATAAATAATTCTTCTGCATCATATCTAATATACGCCCCGGCGTTCCAATTAAAATTTGTGGTGCTTTATCAAGACCTCTCCTACATTCATCTACATTCGTCCCCCCAATCACTTCCATATATGTTACACTTTGATACTTACTAATTTCTTTAATAACTTCAGTAGTTTGATGAACTAATTCATGTGTCGGACTAATAATTAATACCTGAGATTCTTCTTTAGTTTCATCAATATTTTGTAAACATCCGATTGAAAAGGCACCAGTTTTTCCTGTGCCGGAATGAGCTTGGGCAATTAAATCTTTCCCACTCATAATATGAGGTACTGCCATAGACTGGATTTTGGATGGATTCTCAAATCCATAAGAATAAATCCCTCGTAAGAGGTTATCCTTTAAATTAAGGTTATCAAATGATAGGGTAGTTTTATTTTCTTCGTCCATTATTATATAATATTTAATTTTTATCTTTAATTATCTTTCGTAATATTATTTATACATTTTGTATTTATCATATTAATTATTTTTTCCTTATCTGCCCCCTTAACTCGATCTATATATGTTCTATCTTTAAATAATAAAAAAGAAGGGACTGATGATATATTACATTTTTCACATATTTCATTATTATCCTCCTCATCAATATCAATTTTAAACATTAATATTTTTTCAGAATCGAGTTGTTTAATAATGTCTAATAATTCAGGATAAATACGCTTACATGGTCCACACCAACTAGCTGTAAAATAAAAAATAATATATTGTGATTTATCTAGTACTTTAAAACATTCGTCTCCTTTAATTTCCTCCATTTTTAAATTAATACTATATATTATTAATAATCATCTTCCGTATGCTCATTCATATCATTATTATATTCGTTTTCAATATCACTAATCCTCTTATCCTCCTTTAAGATTTCTTCAATAATTTCTTCTCTATGAAAATTAGTCGTTATGTCATTATTTTTCGTATTCCTAAATGTATTTACAGGAATTAAAAGAGTATTAAAATCTTCTTTATTTACAACATTATCCCAATATCCAACACCCACATGATACTTTAACTTTCTAGCACATAAATAATTACAAGCATGAACAGTATAATCATCATCGGGAAAACAAACACTAATCCATGGTTTTCCATTAATAATTTTTGAACACTCAATACAATTAAATTCTTTTTTTTCGTCTTCTTCATTATTTACATCCTTATCTACTTTTACAGAATTCATATTTATTGGATAATCTTTCTTTTATTATTAAAAAATAATTAAATTCAAATTTGAATTATTAATATTTAATAATAAAAGAAAGATTATTATAAATATGGAAGCAAATAATTATATGATTATAAATAAAAATGATATTCAAGAATATATCATTAATAATATTACAGAAGGTCTTATTTTCATCTTAGAGGGACTATACATGATATATAATATTCAACCGGCGAGTCCAGATAAATATGTTATTGATAATATAGTTGAACACTACTACAATCATTTTAATAACCTTCAAAAAATCTATAGTGAAAGAAAAATTAAATTAGAAAAACTTAAGTTGTTAAAACTTCCTGACCAAAGGTCTCCAGAATGGTATGAAATGAGACGAGATAAATTAACTGCTAGTTCATTAGCAGCAGCTATTGGAAAATGTCATTTTACTTCGAGAGAAGAATTAATTTTAAATAAAATAGAAGAACAACCTTATGAAGCAAATCCAATTACAGAATGGGGTGTAAAATATGAAGATATTGCTATCGCATTTTATGAAGAAATGTTCAAAGTTAAAGTACTTGATTTTGGAATGGTCCCTCATCCGTTATTCAAAGCATTTGGAGCATCTCCAGATGGAATATGTGATAATAATGGAAATGATGAATATGTAGGAAGGATGGTAGAAATTAAATGTCCTCCCAAAAGGAAATTTACAAAAACAGTCCCCCCTCATTATGCTATGCAAGTTCAAGGACAATTAGAAGTATGTGATCTAGATGAATGCGACTTCTTTCAAGTAAAAATAGAAGAATATAAAGATTTTGAAGAATATTCAAAAGATAATTTTATTAATGAATCAACCCTTCAAAATAGTTGGGGTAGAACTGCTATTAATTTCCCTAAAGGTTGTACTTTAACATACATTAAATCAAATGAAAATAAAATGAGTTATCTATACCCTCGTTTGAACTTATCGGATAGTATGTATCAGATATGGATAGAAGAAAATAAAACTAAGATAGAAAAAGAAGGACATAAATTTGTTGAAGCTAAATGGTGGTTCATTTCAAGATACGAATGTACACTTGTTAAAAGAGATAAAGAATGGTGGATTGATAATATTGAACATATTTTAAGATTTTATAATGAACTAAACTTTTATAGAAAACCTGAAAATCTAATTATTCTTAAAGAAAACGTAAAAAATCTTAAAAAAAGAAAAAGAAAAACTCCTATGATAGAACTTGATAAGTTTCTTCTAGTTTCTTCAGATGAAGAAGACAATTAATAATCATCTCTCGTATTCAATTTTGGTTTACTCTTCTTAGTTTTTATTGGTTTTTCTTTATAAACAATTTTCTCTTTATAAACTGTTTTCGGAAATATTTCCATTTTATTTTGAAGCATTTCTTTTTGTTTATCATCCAATTCTTTAAATTTATCTACAACACCCATTAGTAAATTATAATAATGTTCTTTGTTATCAACTTGTCTCGATAAATGAATACCGAATCCATGATAATATGAATTATCTTCTCCTTTTTCAATAAGTTTTCCATATGGAGATTCATCACCACTTAACATATCAGAAAGTAATATTTCCATATCAGAATGAATTGACATTTTTTTTAATATTTTATTAAGTATATGAAACTAATTCTATTTATTTTATTAATTATAATTTTAAATAGTAATATTATCACAGAAGGTTTTAATACATGTTCAGAATTTTATTCTAATAATTTATCTTTATTAAATAAGCAACCTAAAGTCCCTCCTTTAAACGGATATGAGAATCCTAAAGTTATTTATAAAAATTACAATAAAAAAAAAAGTGATAATATAAATGTTCAATAATTTTATAGATTCAAAAGTCTTATTTTTAACAATATGTTTAGTAGTTGGCTATAATTATATTACAAGTGATAATAATATTATTATTAAAAAAAATATACAATCATATTAATAAATGGATTATAAATTATACCTCAAATATATCATTTCTATAATCTTAGGATTAATCATAGGTTTGTTTTTATCAGACAAATGTTTAAAATCAATCAATACAGTAAGTATATAACTACGTTTATATATTTAAATAATTATTTAGTTAAATCATAAATGGGGGAAAAAGCTGGTACTCAAATTGAAGATCTTATGAATGATATTAATGGAAATAAATTATCATCAGAAGAAAACTCTATGGTTGATTCTATTATTAATGATTTAAACACTGGGAAACCTAAACAAACTGTTCCATCTCAACAAAAAATGCCACAATTAACAGATGAAGAGAAACAAATGTTAATGAAACAACAAGAACACGAACAAAGGATGATGATGGAACATCAAATGAGACAACAACAACATATGCATGAACAAAGGTTAATGGCTGAAAGACAACATCAAGAACAACAAGAACTTATCGAAGAAAAGAAAAAAGAACAGGAATTAAAAGAAAATCCGATTGAAAAAATTAAAGAAATGTTATATTATGCTAAAGATGCGATTGTTGTTTTAGTTCTTACTGTTATGTTTAGTTTAGAACCAATAAATGAAGTAATGAAATTTAAATCAGTTCCATTTTTTTATAATATTGAAACTGATAAAGAAGAAGTTACAGGGATATTATTAAAGGCATTTATTATCGCATCAATCTTTTTTGTTCTTCAATATTTCGCAAAATAATTTATCATTCATTTCTAATTTTTTACAACATTTATTAATTGTCACTTCTGAGATAATACATATATCAGAAATATCTTTTTTAGAAATATCCATTTCCTTTTTTTTAATGTAATAGAATATACAACCTGCGGCAATCGACGGAGGAGTATTTTCTGATATTATATTATTTTTTAAAGATTCTTTACATATTTCACTAATAGTATGAACGTCTTTTTCTTCCATTTTTAGTTTATTACAAAAACGATCAATAAAATGTTCTGGTTTTATTGATTTATTATTTGTTAATCTTTTTTTATTCTTTTTATTCATGTGAATAATTTCTTGGCATTTTTTAACTCCCTTTGTCATAACGGTTCCATTAATATTAAAGATCTCGGCAACTTCTTTTGAACTCCGTGGAACATTACAATCTTTACAAGCAAAGTATACACATGCAGCTATAATCCCTTCTCTATTTGCTCCCCTAGATATTTTTGTACTTGATACAATTGTATAAATAGACTTAGCTTCATTAATAATAATTGGTGGCAAATCATTCTCTTTGCAACACCGCTGTATTTCAAGGAATACTTTATATAAACTTCTTTCTTTATAAGGCATCCCTCCCCATTGCTGATATTTACGTATTTGATTCATAGTTTTCGTATTCCGTCCATATGATATTGAAGAACCAACAGAAGATTCAGGCAATAATGTATTTACTGGCATACCACATCTTGTTGGATCAACTCCTTTAGTATCACTTGTTCCATAATATCTCCATTCAGGACCGTCTGTAATATTGCTAATAGTATTTGAGCAAATTTTACATTTAATAATACCTTGATCGATTTGATAATTATCTTTTATTTCACAACAATTCTTTTCATCTTTTATATTTTTTGATTCTTCGATTTGTGTCATAAAATCATAATGTTCATTAAAATCCATTTCCTTTAAAGTTTTAAAATTAAATTTTAAATAGTTTCAAATTTAAATGTTAACAGAATTATTATCAGGTATTTGGGTTTCAGATATTAATGGTGCTTATGATGATAGTTTTTATAAAGATAATTTAATTAATATCGTTATTAATTGTACTATCGATCAAGCTTTTCTGGATTTACCAAAAATAAAGAAATTGCGAATTCCTTTAAGTCCAAATTTGGATCCTGGAAAAGATTTATATTTATTAAAAGAAAATATGAATAAAATAACTGATTACATACATGAAAATAAAGATTCAAGTAATATTTTAATTTTTTGTTATAATGGATTAACAATTTCACCTCTAATAGTAGCAGTATATATGGTAAAACATGGTAATATATCAAAGGATAATATAAGAGATATTTTGCGTTCTAAAAATAAAGAAATATGTTTGGATGTTGATTTATCACTTTTTTGAAAAAATAATATTTATTATATTATAAATAGATGGCAAGAACAACCAGAAGAGTTAGAAGAAATTACAGCTCAAAAAATAGAAAGAGTTCTTCCCGTAGAAGGGTATCTAAGAGGAGAACTGTGGGTAGAAAGAAAACCCGTAGGAATACGAGAAGGAGACGTATCAATAGAAAAACTACTAGAAGAAATACCCGTAAGAATAAATCAAGGAGACGCATTAATAGAACTGCCCGCAGGAAATACTCGAGAAAAGCACCCCGTCGTAGAACGAAACGTTCAAGAGATACAGTTGAAGCATATTCATCTCTAAGTGGTGGTGCGGATGAGGATAAGCCGGGTGAGGAGGATGGTGCGGATGCGGATGCGGATGCGGATGCGGATGCGGGTGACGAAGTGGGGACTGACGGCACCAACGTCCCCAAAGACAGCACTACGATCGACACGAACCGGGAGGGTGAGGAGTTGGGGGCGGCGTCCGAAGAGCAAACTTCTCCAACTCCAACTCCAACTCCTGCTCCGGCTCCAACTCCTGCTCCGGCTCCTGCTCCGGCTGCGGCTGAGCCTCAGGCTCAGGGTGGTATGGAGGATGAAATGAACACAGCGTTGAAGAAGGCGCGCGAGGATGTCGAAAAGGACACAATGAGCCTCGCCAAATCGCTGAAGATAGCCGCAGATCTCGCTGCCGCTGCCTCTGCCTCTGCCTCTGCCACGACAGAGGCAGAGGCAGAGGCAGAGGCAGCGGCAGAGGCAGAGGCAGCGGCAGAGGCAGAGGCAGCGGCAGAGCCGGTGGCAGAGCCGGTGGCAGAGCCGGAGCCGGTGGCAGAGCCGGTGGCAGAGCCGGAGCAGGTGGCAGAGCCGGAGCCGGTGCCGGAGCAGGTGGCAGAGCCGGAGCCGGTCAACCCCGAGGACGAGGACGGGGACGAGGACGGGGACGAATAGCTGGCACCATTAATGATAAAATAAGAACCTAAGAAGACTTATTAAAAAAAATAGAATAGTATTATATTTTTTTTTTAATAATTAATTTAATCAATCCATATATGAATCTTTCCTGTATGGTTAACAGGATTTCTAGGTCTAGGTTTATCAATTGTTCCTAACCACCACTCTTCTTTTCCCGGACCATTCTTAGGTTCGGCATGACCCTTACAAAATCCATCCATAATTCCCTTTCTAGAACACTGACCACCCATACCACAATTCCAAACACGGGCTTTACACATATTTTCTCTATCTTTATATTGAGTTCTATCTCTATAAAGGTGGGTTTTCGATTGTTTTATTTTTTCATTTTCTTCTCCTTCCCCTTTAAAAGTTATTTCATTTGTTCTAAAGTATATATTTACTTCATCTGTAATTATATCATTTATATTTTCAATATTTTGAATATTTTCATTTTCATTTAAAGTAACTATTACATCTTTCTTTAGTTTTTTAAGAATAAATTGAAAATAGTAATCATTCATCGCTTCCTGATTCATAGGGATTAATTATATTATTAATTAGAGAATCTAATATATTTTTAATTGTATATTCGATACAAATAGTTTCAATTTTTGATAAAATTTCAAAATGATAATTTTGTTCTAATGTACAATCGGGGAATTTTTTATTTAATAATAAGAATATATCCTCATCAATATCACCTATTAAATTATCATCATTCGTATTTTTCTTTATATGATATGGATTCGCAAGTAGAAAACAGGCTAATTCTTCGTCATCCATTATTTACTAATAAAGGTATATTATATTGTAAATATTTGAACTTTATAATTATCTTTAATTTTTTTAAGATTGTTTAGTGTAATATTTACAGAATTATCTTCCGATGATTTAAAATTAATATGTTTTTTTACTTTCATTTTGTTATTGTATAAAAAACTTTGATAATGCTCGATTTTTTGTGATAAGAAATTATTAATATCCATTAAAAATTTATATTGTTTTGGATCACATATTTCAATAAATAAAAACTGGTCGTTTTCTATATACTTAATATCCTTAAGTTTTATAGTTAACCCTATCATATATATATAATCCAATGAATATGTAATTTTTATACAACTTTTACTTTCTTTTAATATTATTCTTTTATTATCAAAACAATCTTGTTTAATTATTAAATTCATACTTACTAATCTGCTTATAAAAATAATATAGAATAAACAAATAAAGAATATTAAAGAACTGTATGTATTATATTATATTATATGGATGATATCTCCTATAGACGTATTACCAAAACATAAATATGATTCTATACATTATAAATTAATATATCAAATAGAACAATTATTTAATAAGAAAGATCATCCAAATATTATAATCTATGGAAAAAAAAGATGTGGTAAGACAACTATTATCAGATTATTATTTAATGAATTATTTGAATGGAAAAAAGAATCAGAAAATAATAATAATTTCCATATGATAAACTATGGTATGTATTACTATTTTGATTGTAAGAACATAATAAATAAGAATGAATTTATTGAATATCTAAAAACTTTATGTAAGTCAAAAGATTATAGTGAAAAACATAAGTATATTATCTTAGATTCATTTGAAGATGTAAATTATCATATTCAAAATTGTTTAAAAGTTATTCTTGAAAAGTCTTCTGTTGTTTCTAAATTTATAATCGTTTCAATAAATATGAATTTTATAATTCCAGCCCTTAGGAGCCGATGTTTAAATATTGGAATTAGTGAACCTAAATTTTATGATAAATATATTTATTTAAAAAATGTATTCACTAATAATAATATTCTTTTTAATAAATCATTATTATTAAATGACTGTAGAGAGAGTACAATTGAAGATATCACTAATAAGTATTTATCAAATGATAATTATAAGAATATAAAATCGTATTATGTAGATGAAATAATAGATCTATTTTATAAACCATTTTCCTTGATTAAATTACGAGATCTATCTCAAATATTAAAAGAATTAGATTTATCAGAAATTATAAATTATGAATTAATTGATAGATTACAATTAATAATCAAAGAAAAAAAACTAATAATGATAATTAAAGAAATAGCACAATATAATCATATTATACAAAAATCTTATAGAGATATATTGTTTATTGAGTCTTTATTGATACGTATATATAATATAATTAATGAATTATTATGATCTACTTGAATTAAGTTCGGAAGCAACTAAAGAAGAAATAAAAAAACAATATCATTCTTTATCTAAGAAATATCATCCTGATAAAAATAATGGAGAAGATACACAGTTTAAAAAAATAAAGGAAGCATATGACGTTCTCTATGATGATGAAGAAAGGAAAAAATATGATATTCAGCTATTATTTGGAGATATTCAATTTACAGAAGAAGATATTGTATTATTGGATCGTTATTATAATAAATTGATTAATTCCAATGAATTTAAATTAATGAAGCTATTATATGATTCTATACCTAAGAATATTAAAACGGATATTTGGAATAAATTTAAGAAAACAAAACAATTATCGATTGTAAAAGCCCATAAATCGATTGATATAAGGGAATTATATCATAATGAAACAGTTAATTTATTTATTAATTCTGAAGATTATAAAAACCGTAAATTAAAGATATTATATTTATTTACTAACAATGGATTTTATTATTTATTTATGAGAGATAATTATAATTCATTAAAAGTCGATAATATAACTTGTACATTAACCCTTAATTTTTTTATAAGAGAATAATATATGTTATTCACTAAAGATTCAATAAAAATATGCAATCATTTATCGAATAAAGTAAATGATCGCGGATTTAAAGAATTAAATGATCTTTATAAACATTTAAAAAAAGTTAAATTATTGGAATATAAATTAATAAAAGATTATTCTGAAAAACTACAATCGAATAGTATCTATGGAAATAGTTTTATTTCGGATAATATCATTGAAGCGTCAGAATATTTATTAAATAAAAGAGAAATAGAGATGAATATTGGAAACATTACAATAATAATAATTATAAATTCAAAAGAAGAAATTGAGAATAGAATTGTGAATATGATAGTTTCCTATGTAAGATTTGTTTGTAGCTTAACAAAAACTACTAAAGATCGGATTGTTTTAAATTATTATTTAACCGATGAAAAAAAATTATTAGAGGATACTGTTTTATTGGGTCCTAAAGAAGTTAATTCAGGATCATGCTCTTCTATTGGTGTGGAATCAATTATTAATATTTGGAGAAAAGAAGAACTTCTAAAAGTGACTATACATGAATTATTTCATGCTCTATGTTATGATGAATATGATGATACATATGATATAATTGAAGAATATCAAAAGAGATATGGAATAACTTCAGATAAAGTGAATACTCGAGAAGCATTTACAGAAATTTGGGCAAATATATTAAATTGTTTCTTAATTTCACAAATGTCAGATAAAGATAATTATAAATGTTTTAAAAGAATGATAAATTTAGAAAAAGAATTTTCATTTTTTCAAGCAAATAAAATATTATATATGATTGACAGTTATAAAGATATTAATGAAAAAACAAATATATTAGCTTATTTTGTAATACGTGCTGAATTATATAAAAACTTTAAAAAGTTTATAATATTCTGTAAAAACCATAATAAAAGATATGTAAAAGTAAATGGAAAGAAGTTTATTTCATTCCTTAAGAAAAATGAAATAATTATTAAAAAAGAAAAAAGTAAAAAGTTACTAAATACTTGTAGATTATCTGCTAATGAATTCAAACTATTTACTGATGAATGAATACGCCATCCTTGTTAGGGTAGTGGACCTTCATGTATTTCTGAAGATTAAAGAAAGTTAGTTCATCATTCTTATTTAGGCGGAGCAACTTCTTAAGTGCCGCATCCGTCTTAATCGAACGTTTGTCTTCGGCCTTCTGGAGATTGTGGGCCTTGCAATACTCAGTAATTTTCTTGGTTACTTCAGTTCTAGCAATAAGCTCGCCTTTGGGTAGGTTGAGGAAAGATCTAAGTTCATCAGAGATGGGACCCGGCTTGGCAAAACCACTCGGGGGCTTGTTAGGATCAACAACTCTCTTGGCACGACCCTTGAGTTTTTTGTTCATAACCTTACGGTCACGGGCTACTCTCTTTTCAAGAGACTTAACCATAGTAGTTAGAGTCTTGATGGTAGTCATCGCCGTTTGGAGCTGGGCATGGACATTTGCAAAATCATCATCATAGTTTAGATCATCGGTAGTTTCTTGAACCGGAGCAGGAGTAACTTCCTGGACAGGGGTTTCAACAACCGGTTCTACAGTTTTAGCTTTGGTTTTCTTAGAAGCAGAAGATTTCTTGGCTTTCGAGGCAGAGGTTTTCGTTTTTCCAGGCATTTTATATAGATTTATTTTTTTTTTATTTCTTTTTACCGCACTTATTATGATATATTAATATAATATTTGTTTAAATAACTTTTTTATTTATTTTCTTCTTTTTCTATGACTTCGTCGATGCTTTAACTTCCCTCCTGATTTTCCTAAAGATTTTAAGGTTTTATCCAAAACTGGAACCAATGCTTTACCCCCTTTATCTTTTTTAACTAATAACTGTTTACCTCTATTTTCAAGAACTTTGCCGGTATACGGGACACCCTTTTTACTTGTATATGAAACTTTATCTCCCGGATTAAAAACTCCTCCGATTGGTTCAGGTTCAGGTTCAGGCTCAGGTTCGGGCTCAAAATAAGGCTCAGGTTCAGGTTCAGGTTCTAAATCTTGTATAGCCATATTTGGAGAAGGTTCTCGAATAGCTGTAAGGAGTTTATTTTCACTCATTTTACTTTGTTCAATTAAGTCTATTCCCATTTGACTTTTCATAATTCTATTTATTAATTCAATTTCTCCTTCTTTGAATAAAGAATCAGGTGAAATTGTCCCTAAAGCAGTATTTAATCTTTGTTGTGCGGAAACTAAATTTTTTTGAGGAGACCATCTTGCAAAAGCATTTCTCCTTAGAGCATCTCTTGATGGAGTATGTTCCATGTATCCAACGGGTATTTGTTTTCCAACTTTACGGAAAACATCACTGTCTAAAAGTGATAAAGGAGAACCTTCATCGGTATTCCCTGTAGCGAAAGATAACAATTTTTTTTTATCAAATAATTTTCTCGTTTCTTCCCAATAATTTCTTAAATCTAAATGTATTAATTGATGTAAATTAGTTTGATTTCTCCCTCTATACGGATCTAGGGGATGGATAAAACTTGGAAGTATGAGTCTTCGGAACATTACATCATGTGTTTCCACGGGCATCCATGTCCCTCCAAATACATCGAATCTTAAATTACTTATACTTTGATTTGATAATCCTGCTTGAACAAGTAACTTAAATAATTGAACTGATAATATTTTATCTTTCTGCCCATTCTCTTGATCATCAGGACCAATCCCATAATTTATCTGTGGATTTGAATAATGTTTATTTGCATTAAGAATAATATCAATAATCGTATTAATACAAGCTTTAGAATTTAATATTTCCGGTTCAATAAACTCTAATAATAATTTCATTAAAGATACACTCGCACCCCGAATACTATCATGGGTCAAAGTTGATGTTTTTATTCGTATATTCCCCCATATCATTGCGCCCGAAGGAATACCAAGCAAAGCGGCAGGGGAAGGAACCTTACCTTTAAACCATCCATATGGACCTTGTTTCCGGATTACTCTTAATCTATGTGATAAACCGAAAACAGTATATAATGGATTCGCAAATTTATTTGATTCTTCCCATGCTTTATCTCCGGCCACGCCGCGTGGACCATTACCATACCCTTCGCTAATATCCATATAAGATAATAAACCACGGTTTCCATCTGGAATAGCTGATAGTAATTCATTTATTTCAGTTTTATGGATTGATAAAAATTCTCTTAAACTATCTAAGTCAGGCATAACAATAAAATCTTTATATTTTCTCTCTACAATACGTCTAGCAACTTCTTTTGCTAAAAGTTCGACATTTAAATAACTATTCCTAGTTTTAACTGCTTCTCCTGGAGTAAGGTAATTATTGTAAATTTTAAGAATATTTTTTACTGTATTAGGTTTTTTTTCCCCCATCCTTTTTCCAGATTTATAATATGATCCTGGGGGAAATAATATTTCTTCTTTTTCTTGTAATATAAATTTATAATACCAAGAATTAATACTATATTCACTTAATCTAGCATTTAATTCAACTAATAGTCTCCAATTATTCTTTCGGGGATCTAAATCTAATTCTTGTAATTTATTTAGATAAATTTCATTATTATAACTCTGTAATATATCCTTAATCACATCTATTTCTTCTGGATTACTTGATAAACTTTCAGTTGACATTATATAATATAATATAATATAATATAATTATCCATTGGCTAACATTAACCATTGATGTGCGTAATAACATTCTTCTGAAACCATTCCGAGACCAATTAAAAAATACATATAACCCAATTTTTTATCCCCTTCTTGAACGGCCCCTTGAAATTTAGATACTTCATTCAAAATTATACTTTGAAGATCTTGTTTATTACTAATTCTAAAAACATCATTTACCCTCATTGAAAAAACATTACCATTTGGGGGAGCTATTCTGGATTTCATTTCAGGTGTTAATGGTAAACGATAATTCCATAAATCTTCTAAATTTCTATAAAGTTTCTTTAATAAATCTCTATGTAAATTTAAGAACCATACAATATTACACTCATATCCGGCTTGTTCAATAGAAGCAAACAAATCAACTGTTTTTTGTTTTACTATTTGTTCTTTTGTTTGTTTAATCAATTGAAGATCAACTTGATTATCATTATTATTTAATTTTAATTTCTCTGTTAATTTTTTAGCCCGTTTAACCACATTTGAAGGAATGGGATCTCTAGTATATGGGTTAGGTTGTTCCATCTCAATTAATTTATTAAATGATCTTATATCAAAAAACCATATAAATTTATTTTTATCTTCATATGAAAAGAAGTATCTATCATCAATCTCATTAATTTCTTCAAATGAAAAAAAGTCTTCAGTATTATTACATTTATCTTTATTAGTATAACCAATACCTTTTAGAGAACTAATATTATTCTTTTTTTTTATTATTTTTTGAATTTTTAAGATTGATGGTGTATCGTTCGAATATTTATCAAGAGTTTTATACTTTTCTAATAGTTTATTAAATAATACTCCTTTAGTATCATTTTTAGTTTTATTTACAATAGTCCCCATTGATATTAGAGTATTTATAATATCTTTTTTAAGATAATCTGAAGATTTATAGGTAAAATTATCGTAATTTATTAAATTGTTATGGATGAGGTGATATCTTCGATGTTTAAAGCAATATCCTCCGTATTTTATTTTATTTTGACAGTTTATATTATCCTCGGAAAACTTACACATTATTTACTTATTTCTTTGAAAAAAATATTTAAATAATAATTTAATACATATTTTCAAAATTTGAAATTACTTAGAGAAATAATTATATACATAAATAGAGATAAACAAACAAAACAAATAAACAAACAAACAAACAAACAAACAAACAAACAAACAAACAAACAAAAACAATGGCAATGAAGGCTGGTGATATTGATATT
>MDTC01064328.1_pt1 | contig 27591 bp, 30 predicted proteins | sample 811181 | NCBI WGS metagenome assembly MDTC01 (sample SAMN05326644, study PRJNA326480) | marine metagenome | isolation source: seawater | place: Pacific Ocean: North | collected 2011 | reverse complement strand
GGGACAAGATTAGAAAGTGGATTGTCTCTAGGCAAGCAAATCATCAGCTAGACCTTTCTTCTGATGCAGTGAATAAACTAATAGAGTTGATAGGAAATAATTTTAGATATCTTGATAATGAATTATTTAAGCTTAGTAATTATAAACCAAATGCAAAAATTGAAGAATCAGATATAGAACTTATGGTATCTGGAATTAAAGAAACATCCATATTTGAATTGATTGATTCTATTTTAGAAAAAAATTTATTTAAGTCTGATCAATTGATTAATGAGTTTATAAACAAAGGCCAAAATTTCTTTTCTATAGAACAAATGTTAGCAAGGCAATTGAGACTAATAATCATGACTCAAGATTTATTGGGTGAAAATAATAATCAATCGATACAAAATAAAATTCAAGTCAAGTCTAATTTTGCTTTTAATAAAATTCTTAATCAAGCGCAAAATTTTTCTCATGAGAGAATGAAAATAATGTTGGAGAACTTATTGATTTTAGACCTAGGAATTAAGAATGGTACGAAAACGGAAAAAGAAGTTATGGGACAGTTAGTACATTTATTATGATAAAAAAAATTATATATATTTTATTTTTACTAGTTATTTCCTGTTCTAATAATTCTAATGATATTGATTCTGAAGAAATAACTTATGAATACTCACCTCAGGCTTCATTAGATTTATTTATTGATGGAAATAGATACTTAAATCAAGGTAAATATAAAGAAGCAGAAAAAACATTTGAAAAATTAATTATTATAGATCCTGAATTTTCTAAGGCATGGGAAGGTTTGGCTGATTCCTCCTTAATGCAGTCAAACTTAAATAAATCTTTAGAATACTTAAATAATGCAATTGCTATAAATTCCTCTATTTCTTCTCACCTTTCAAAAAAGGCTTTAGTTTTATATTATTTAGATGATCTTGAAGCATCAGAAAGTTTTGCTAATAGTGCGTTAGAAAATAATCCTATTGATGTAAGAGCAATTATTGTTTCTGCATCTATTAAGGCAGACAAAGGACTAATAGATCAATCAAATGAATTATTTGATTTGGCAATAAAGTTAGAGCCTGATGATTCATCTATCTATTATTGGAAGGCTAAAAGTTACAGGGAATATAATATAGATCTCAATCAATCTATGCAAATAATTAATAAAGCTATTGAAATGGATAGATCTGCTCCATCTTACTTTATTGAAAGGGCTTTATTGTATTATTCTTTTGGAGAGTTAGCTAATGCTGAAGAAGATCTGCTAGAAGCAATAGAAATTGCAAAAAATCCAAGAAATCAAAATTTGATTGATAAGGCAAAAGAAATTTTAGAAGATGTTAAAAAATAAAATTGTCTTAATATTAATTCTTTTATTTATTACATCTGGGTGTTCAGATACCTTTTCTTATGAAGGAAAAATAATGGATATTGATGCATCATTATTAAGTGGAATGAAATCTGTCAGCTCTATAACTTTAGTGGATAATGATGGTAAAAGAAAAGTTTTTGAAATAAAATCTGGAAGCTTTCTTGAAGATTTAAATATTGCATTTACTTATTCTCATGTAAAATCGCACATGGAAGATGGTGAAGAAGTTTATATTAAATATAGTGAAATAAATAATAAAAACATAATTATTGATTTTAAGTTTTTAGGTCATAATCATTAATATTCTCTAATGGACTCTAGATCAGTTTTTAATTCTTTTGATTCTACAAATCCTTGATATCTATTTTGTATTTTTCCTTCTTTATTTATTAGGAATGTCCAAGGCTCTGTCTTGATTCCAAATTTTTCAACTGAATCATTTAATTTACCAATTGATAAATCACCTTTATCCATGACTTCTTTAAAATTTTTCCATATTTCTATATGAATTATTATTAAGTCATTGTAATCATTTGATATTTTTTTGAGTTCTTCTAATTGTGGAGAACAAGTCCCTGTGACACACAATCCTGGAGTAGCAAAAGTTATAAATATAGGTTTTTTTTCAGATAATGCTTCAGCAATACTATGCTTATAAAAGTCTTTATTAGGATTAATGTCAGTACTGATTTCTGAAATATTATATTCACCTATTGAAGGAGTATTTAGGGGTTCTATAAAATCTCCAACATTTAATATTTTTGAATCTTGCTTAACATTTACTGTCGCCTTTGCTTCATCTTTTCCAGTTCGAACAATGAATTCCCAATAGCCTACTTCATCAAAGTTAATATTTGTAATGAAAACATTCCTATTGGGAGGCCAGCTAGAAATACTCTTATTTTTTATTTCTATTGTTTCTTTTCTATCTAATTTTCTTAAGAAAAATCTTAAGTCATTTGTAAGTGTATTTCCATTTTCATCTAAGGCTGTTAATACAACTCTATTATCTCCTATTTCTAATTCTTCAGTAATAACAAATAACGAAATAAAATTTTTCTGAATATCAGAGGAACAATTTAAGAATATAGAAATCAAAAATATAAAAATAATTTTTCTCATTATTTAATTGTAAGCATATTTGTAGGATTATCTATCATCATTTTTTCTATTATTTCTGAATCTATACCTCTTAATTTCATCCAAGGTACTATTCTTTTTAATAAATGATCAAATCCATGACCGCCATATTTTTTCAATCTATGTTTAGTGCAAATATCATGAGCTAACAAGATTTTATCCTCGAAATCATTTTGGATTAAAAATTCAATCATTTCTATCCTCTCATGATCTCCTGGCATGTAAGTTTCAGGTGCGAGTGGATAGTAAGGGCTGTCGTGTCCCCAAAGGTCTAAATTCAAAAAAGTTCCACTTTCTGCAGTTTCTTTCAATATTGAATAGTCAAAAATTGTTCTATCAATATGACCTATCACAACATTATTTAGATCAGCTCCTAATTTATCAATAAAATTTATTATTTCTAAAGGTGCATATTGATCTCTTCCTGGGTGTATTAGTAAAGGTAAACCTGTAGCTTTATGAGCTAAGACTGAAGCTTCCATTGAGATTTTTTCATTTTCGGTCCAAGGCCAGGAACATCCAATTTCACCAATAATGCCTGATTTAATATTAGAATCATCTACTCCCACAGTAATATCTTTCATGATTGATTCAAATAATGATTCTATTCCATCAGATGTATAATTTTTTTTCTGTGCTAATTCAACATAAAACCCTGAGCCCATTACAATATTTATACCTGTTTTTGAGCTTATAGATTTTAATTTTTTCGGGTCTCTTCCAAGACCAACATTAGTAACATCTACTATAGTTTTTCCACCGGAATTTTTATAATGGATCAATTCCTTACATGCGTCTTCAATATTGTTGTATGTCAAATTATCTTTTGAGGAAGCCCAATTAAATCTAACCCATCCTAGGTTGTCTATACTAATTTTTTCATCCATTTTTTCAAGATCTTTTTGATCAATAGGTTCAGTTAAAATTGCATTAAAGTCTATAATTATATGATCATGAGTAGAAGTGTTCCCTACCTTGTCGGGATCAATTGCACCCAAGACTGTCATTACTTTTCCTTGATTTTTTTTCATATTAAAAGTCTGGTTCCATACTTACATCTAAAATTCCAATTGGCCTTCTATCATCACAATACCATAAGACACTATTTTTGATGGTCATTCCATGAACTTGGACTGGGTCAGAAACTCTAAAAGAGTCATAGACTCTACCATCTTTTAATCTTATTTTTGAAACTACTCCCATTGCAGTATCCGCGGCCCAAATATTTCCCTCTTCTTCAGCCCATGCTATCCCATGAACTCTATAACCAGGAACTTTTGTTTTACTTTTTTCAACCCATTTATAAGGATCTATTACATGTATATATTGAGATGGAGGTGATGCAACATAAAGTAATCCATTTTTCCATTCTAAACCGTGGTCACCAGTATTTTGGTATTTATTTGATTCGTGTTCTCTTGTAGCATTCATGCCTTGACCTGGAGACTCAAATATTTCGATTGTGGTTCCAGAATTTGAATCAATTTTATAAATTTTACAATTATATGTAGAAGCTACCCATAAATTTCCTTGGTCATCAACGGTGATACCTGAAGATTTATCTGTTTCTGTTTCAAAGGACTTTATTATAGAACCATCTTTCCAATTTAATAAATAAGCGAAATTGTTTCCTTGATCAATAACCCACAATCCTTCATCCGTTGCTTGTAATCCATTAGGCTTAGGACCGGGACAGTTAAATAATTGAATTGCATCTGCTATTTTAGTCATGATTCTCTCCTAAAGTGACGTATCTCTTTTTTTGGTAAGTCTATCATCTAAAAAGCTTTTTGATAAATTTATACCACATCCAACTTCCGAAGTTGCATGAGCATAACCATTTCTAATATCAGGAAGATTGTTGGCGATTTCTTGATACCAAGTATTATTAAATGCTCTAACTGTTTCTTGTATTATTGTGTTTGGAGCATTCAAAGATAATTGTACGGAAAATGCAAGAGTAACAGGACCAACGCAGTCATGAGTCGCAATGGGAAGATTATATGATTCTGCCATAGTTGAGACTTTTTTAGCTTCCGATAAGCCTCCTACCCAAGAGATATCGAACATACAAATTGAAACAGATCTTTTCTCAAACATTTCTCTAAATTGCCATCTGGTAGTTATTGTTTCTGAAGCTGTTGTGGGGATGCTAGTAGAAGACTTAAATTGATACAATGTGTCAAAATTATCCATTGGTATAGGATCTTCTATCCAAAAAGGATTATATTTTTCTACAGATTTTGCAATTCTTATTGCTGATGGCAAATTCCAAAAAGAATGAAGCTCAAGCATAATCTCCATTTTATTTTTAAATTTTTCTCTTATTAATCTAAATGGCTCTGATCCTTCTTCTAGTTCTTGTAAATCAATCATATTACCATCATTATTTGGAACAAATTGATCAAAAGGCCAAATTTTCATTGCTGAGTAACCTTCAGAAAGTAAGCTTTCTGCTAGGCCTATAGGATCATTGATAAATGCATACTGATCTTCATATGGCTGATCTTTTTTATGATCAATATCTCCAGGTAGTTTAGATCCTTTTCTATTAACCCCATAGGAATATCCAGCACATGTGTTATAAACTTTAATTTTTTCTCTAGAGAGCCCTCCCAAGAGCTCGTAAAGTGGTACATTATATTTTCTTGCTTTCAAATCCCATAGAGCCATATCTAGCGCAGATAAACCTCTCATTTCAGCAGAATTACCTAACTTTATATGGGAACCAACTTTGGATAATTTTTCCCAGTGCAAATCAATACTTGAAGGATCTTTTCCAAGAAGATATCTTGACCCCTCACCTTGAATAAACGCCTCAACAGTATCTGGATCATAGGAAGTTTCACCCATACCCTCAAATCCATCGCTAGACTTAATTAGAACCCAAACTATTTTTGGATAGTTTGGGTTCCTAATTGTAGTAATTTTTTCAATTACTGATTTTTTCAAAAATTACCCCTATAATTTTGGTTCAGATGCAGGCATAGACTTCATCATTTCTATTTTTGAAGTTACAGCGGGATTTTGAAGTGCTGTTGGCCTTTCACCTCTCAATACTGCTGCTACTTGTTGCGAAGCTCTTCTTCTAGAAAGCCACGCTGATCTAGTAGATTGTCCTGCTATATGGGGAGCTACAATTACATTTGGCATAGAAAAGAGCGGATTTTTTGGATCTGCAGGTTCTTGCTCGAAAACATCTAATCCTGCTCCTCTAAACTTGTTATTATTTAGCGCATCAATTAATTCTGTCTCCTTAACAACTGCTCCTCTACAAACATTAATGAAAAAAGCATCTTTTTTCATTAAATCAAACTGCTCTTTACCTATCATATGGTGTGTTTCAGGATTTAGAGGAACGATTGTAACAACGTAGTCTGATCTTTTAAAAATATCGTTAAGCTCCCAAACTTGCTCAACTCCATATTCCTTAATCAACCAAGGTGGGCAGTATGGATCGTATACAATAGTATCCATTCTCCAACCACTTAATTTTCTAGCTATTTGTCTTCCAATATTTCCAAATCCTATGATCCCTAAAGTTTGTTCATCTAGAGGTTCTATAGGACTAAACTCACCACCATTCCATTTACCACCATCTCTCAGTTGAAGTGTATATTGAACTACTTGTCTGTTTAAAGCCAGTGTAAAGGCAACAGCCTGATTAGAAACTTCTTCAGCACACATCCCGGCTCCATTTGTAATCATCATTCCATGTTCCGTTGCAGCTTCAGCATCTACATGATTAAATCCATGAGAATAAACTGCTAAAACCTTACAATTATTTGTAGATTTTATGAATTGCTCACTTCCCCAGCCAGCACGATTTAAGATTGCATCTGCATCTTTTACGACTTCCATGGCTTCACCTTCAGATTTTGGATTTGCTTTTACAAATTCTACATCTAGATCAGCCATTTCCGCTTGCTCGTACTCAAGTTTGTCATCTTCTGGTCCTAAAAAGACCACCTTATATTTAGCCATCAAAAATTCCTTTCAAAAACATTCTATTTACAATCAAATTTTATTAATATTTTGCTTTATCGTATAAAATAATTAAACAAAAGAAATCATTATTAAGAAGGAATTACTAGAGTTTTATTACTTTTTTTAAATTTATAAGCTATGCAAAAATCAGATTTATCATTATTTTTAGACCTTTCAAATATTCCAACTACCTCTTTTTATGAAAATTTAGTTTCAGACTTTATAAAGTCAAAACTAAAAGAATATGACCTAAGCTTTTCAGAAGATAAATGGGGGAATATTGAAGTTCTTCTAAGTGGAGAAACTGAAAAAGAAATTGTTTATATTTCTCATATGGATCATCCTGGATTCGAAATTGTTGATAAAGTTGGTGATAATTTATATAAGGCTAAAACATTAGGTGGCTTGCCTAAACTTTGCGATCAAGAAAATACAAAAGTTAAGATTATAAGTGGAAATGATCATTATGAAGGAAAATTGATTCCTTTAGATGATCCTAATTCAGATAAATTTAGGTTTGTTAATTCTGATAAATGGCTAAATAAAGAATTTGTTCTAGTTCAGATTGAAGGAAAAGAATTAGATTATCCCTTGCCTGTTGTTTTTGATTTACCCACTCCTATAATCCATGAAAATGAAATTATTACCCCAGTTGCAGATGATTTAGCTGGATGTTCCTTAATATTAGAAACATTGAGAACATTAAAAAATATTAAAATGAAATATTCTATCCGTGCAATTTTCTCTCGTGCAGAAGAGGTTGGATTATTAGGTGCTAGACTCATAGCAAAAAGTAATAGAATTTCTAAAGAATCAATAATCGTATCAATAGAAACTAGTAGTGAATTACCCGGAGCTATTTCAGGTTCAGGTCCAATAATAAGAACTGGAGATAGAGCTACTACTTTTGATAACTCGGGAGAAATTATTTTATTATCTGCAGTGAAAGAATTGATAAGAGAAGATAGTGATTTTAAATTTCAAAGACAATTGATGAATTTAGGAGGTTGTGAAGCTACTGCTTTTTCTGCTTTCGATTATAAAGTAACCGGAATTTCATTACCCTTGATAAATTGGCATAATGCAAATGAACAGGGAAGTGTAGAGCCTGAAAGAATAAGTATCACTGACTATCAAAATGCTTTAAATATCATGACAAAAGTTGGAAATTTGGATATTGTAGAAAATAATGAATATTATAAAAGTCTTATTGAAATTCCAGATGAAGCTCAAAGATTAGAATTAGATTAGGAGAAATAATGCCAGAAGTTGATGGTTCATATTTAGTAGCTAGAACTTTAAAAGAGGAAAATACTGATTGCTTATTCTACTTAATGGGTGGCCCGAATTATGAAATAATAAATAATTCTGAGGACTTTGGAATTAGAGCTATTGATTTTAGACATGAACAAGCAGCTGCAATGGCAGCTCATGGATATTCTAGAGTAACTAGAAAACCCGGAGTAACAACTGCTGCTTCAGGTCCTGGAACTCTAAATTTACTTACAGGTCAGTATAATGCTTTTATTGATTGTGCGCCAATGATAACTTTAGGTGGTGCTGGTCCAATAAAAGATTTTTATAGAGGTGGTTTTCAGGAAATTGACCAAGTATCTATTTTTGAAAAAGTATCTAAAGCTACTTTTAGACCTACATCTGCTTCTCAGTACCCTCAAGTAGTTTCACATGCATTTAGAATTTCAACCACAGGAAGACCTGGCCCTGTATATATAGACTGTAATGAAGATGTTTTATATGAAAAAATAAATGAAAAAGATACATCTTTACCAACAAGATCAGATCAAAGCTCAGGACCCTCAGGAGATAGTGATTTAATAAAAAAAACAATTGATCTTTTATCTAATGCTAGTTCTCCCATAATTTTTGCTGGAGGAGGTACATTTTGGTCAGATGCCTCAGAAGAATTAAATGAATTCGTAAATAATTCTGGTATTCCATTTTATACAACTCCTATGTCTCGAGGTGTAGTCTCTGATAAACATGAATATTCATTTCCCGCAGCTAGATCAAGTGCCTTTAGGGAAACTGATTTAGTCATAGTTTTAGGAACAAGATTTAATTGGATTATGACTTATGGTAATAGAATTAATCCTGAAGCTAAAATAATCCAAGTAGATATATTAGAAGAAGAAATAGCTCATAATAGAGATGTAAGTTTGGGGATAGTAGGTGATTGCAAAAAGGTTATAAATCAATTAAATAATGAATTTAATAGACAAAACTTAAATTCCTCAAAATGGGAAAAATGGAGAAATAATTTATCTGATCAAGAAAAAACAAGAATTGAAAGAGTCGAACCTCTTGAAAATTCTACTCAAATGCCAATTCATCCCTTAAGATTATGCAAAGAATTGAGAGAAATTATGGATAAAGATTCCATTATCACAATTGATGGAAATGAGATTTTGCATTATGGTCGACAAAGCATTCCTGCATTATTGCCAGGGCACTCAATTAATTCAGGTCCAACTGGATGCATGGGGGTTGGTTTGCCCTATGCAATAGGTGCTAAAATTGCAAAACCAAAAAATACAGTTTTTTCTCTACATGGTGATGGATCTCTAGGAATGAATATTCAAGATTTTGATACAGCAGTTAGACATAATTTACCTATAGTTGTAGTAGTTTCAAATAATGAAGGTTGGACAGCTAGAGTAGAAGGTATAAGAAAACCTGGTAGAGAACTAGGTTTTACTAGATTTGACTTGATTGCTGAGTCACTAGGAGGATATGGTGAGATGGTAGAGAAACCTGATGATATTAAGCCTGCTATTGAAAGAGCAATTGACTCTGGTCTTCCCTCAATAATTAATGTTCATACCGATCCAACTGCTAGAGCGATTTCAAAATTTGTTGGATCTAAAATGGAGTAATAAATTAATGTATTCTTGGATTAATCATAATTCTTTATATATCTTAATTTTTATTTTTCCGATAATTTCAACTATATTTATTTATTTCTATGTATCAAAAAATAAATTTATATTACTTTCATCATTTTTATTTTTAACGCTTTTTTTTATTTTGCTTAAGGTATTTTTTCAACCTCAAACTACAGATGATATTACTCAAATTGAGTTATCTGAAATTATAAATAATGAATCAGATGTGATTGTTGAATTTTTTTCTCCAAACTGTATGGGTTGTGTTTTGAGTGAAAAGGCTGTGAATGAATTTATAGAAAAATATTCAAAAAAATATAAATTTATAAAATTAAATATTTCTGATGATAGATACTCAGAATTAGTACTAAATAATTTAGTAACTATAACTCCTACATTTATTTATTATAAGAATGGAGAAATGAAGGAAAAATATGTAGGCATGCTAAATGACTCAGAAAAATTACTAGAAAAATTTACCCAGAAATAATTTCATTCAATCTGTCTGAAATTATATCAATATCAATTTTTTCAAGACTATGTACTACTATATAAATCTCATCTCTGTAAGCATGCCCATCATTTAATCCTCCGCCTACAAATATTTTAGGATCTTTATTTGATAATTCTTCCATTATTTTTTCAGATCGAGGGCCATCATAATTTGACATAAAGCTAATTACAACAGTTGGTCCTTGTCGATTTGGATATTCGTCATCAATATGAATTTTAATACCTTTTTTAGGTTTTAGTTTGTCCTTAATAAGCTGAGCTTTTTTGTACCAAAGTTCTTTTTCTGTAATTTCGTCATCCTCTATAAATAGTTTCAAAGCAGTAATGAAACCTATTATGTTTTCTTTGGTGACTTTCATAGGTCTACCTATAGCTGCCTTAGTAGTGTGTAAATTTTGAAAACTATGAAGCTGAGCAGCTTCTATTAGATCTTTTTTCCCAGCAAGTATTCCTGTTGATTGAGGACCACCAATTCCCTTTCCTCCGCTAAATCCTACGGCATCAACTCCCATAGAAATAAATTTATTTAAATTTTCTCTAGGAGGTAATTCGGCTGCAGCATCTAAAATTACAGGGAGATTATGTTTATGAGCAACTTCTATGGTCTTTTTTAAGCCAAGCCCTTCATCAAAAAATGGAGCAATTACATAAGCTACTGCACATGTTTTGTCATTAATATTTTTTTCTAATGATTTATTGTCATACTCAATTAACTTTCCTCCAGGAGTTTCAAAGGCAGTGTCATAATTATTTCGCTGGCCTTTATGTATCAATATTTCATTTTTCATACCCTCTGTATGGGGTATTTTTGAAATCTTATTCTGATCTTTTCCCGTAATACAAGCAGCTGTCATCAGAACAATTGATGCTGCACATCCGCTAGTTACAATAGCCATTTCGGATCCACACACTTTAGATACAAATTTTCCTGCAGCTTCATGTAGTTCTTCTAGGTCTATAAATACTGAACTTGCTTCTTCGATTGACTTAATAACTTCAGGCTTCATGATGCTTCCACCAAAAATTGTTACCCAACTTCTTGCATTTATTACAGGCTTTATTCCTAGCTCTTTATAAACATTTGGCCAATTTTTTTCCATAAAATCAATTTATATAATAGATATAATTAGAAAATACTATAATTTATTAATGAATAAAAATACTACTTTACTCTCACTTTTACAAAGACAATTATCGGTTATACTAACCAGTTGGGGTTTAACCTCAATTGTAATGGGGGTGACTCTCTTTTTTTTTCAGGTTGATTTCTTAAGATCAATGTCTTATCAGTTTTTGATTTGGGGTTTGATAAATTTTATTCTAGGCATAATCCCATTAATTAGAAATTCAGTTCCTAATAGAAGCAAGCTATATAAAATTTTATTAATTAATTCTTTATTAGATATTATTTATATATTAGTTTCTTTATTGTTAATATTTCAGATTCTTTTTGAAGGTGAATCTTCAGTTGGGCATGGATTTGGGGTTTTAATTCAAGGTTTATTTCTTTTGTTTTTTGATACATATTATGGAATAAAGTTTAAGAATATAGATGATTAGTTATCCAAGCCTCTCATCATACCTCTAATGTATGCAATTTGTCCTAAATGCTGAGATTCCTCAACTAGCACATGGCCTAAAATCCAATATCCACTTTTCAATTCTCCTGTTAATCTTTTATATTCTTTAGCAAGGTCTTCATCATTTAAGTTCTTAATAACTGTTATGCTTTCAGATCTTTGCTCTTCATAAAATTTCATTAGTTCATCTTTATCCATTCTTGGCAAAGTTGCTAAATCTTGTTTATTGTATCCTTTTCCATAATCGGATTCATCAAATGGAAATTTTGTATTCCAACCATTTTTGATCCATACGTTTTCATTTCCACCAATAATTTGATTTATCCAATTATCTTCTACTCTACCCATATGCCAAATTAAATAAATTATATTGTTAGATTCGAGTGAAGGTTGCCATTCTAATTCTGAAATAGATAATCCGTCTAACGCTTTATAAAGTGACTCTAAATATTCTTCTAAACCAGAAATTATAGCTCTTTTGAAATTCATTAATTAGCCTTTATTATTTTTATACTGTGAAATATATTATATCTTTGCTTGTCAAAGCATAGATTTTATTATTTAATAGAGAAAAGTCCAATAAGTATATTTATTTTTTATATTTTAGGCAATTAGTTTAATTAATTAGCAAAATGTCAATTTTAGATACAAAAACATTAACAAAACTCTCCACTGGAGAGAAAATAAGAATTCATAGACAAAATCGAAATATGTCTCAAATTGAACTTTCAAAAATAATGAAAAAATCTCCAGTATGGCTTTCAAAAATAGAAAAAGATCAAAGAGAAATAAGAGTCAATGACTTAGTAAAACTATGTAAAGTTTTAGAAATAGATATAAATCAATTACTTAATGTTGAAATTAAGAATAGTTCCTATAAAACTATTTTGCAAAATGTAGTATCAAGTTTACCTCATGAAGTCCCTGTTTATAAAATGAATGAACTAAATTCATTGTTAAGAGCTAATGAACCAGTTCGACCTACACTATATGCATATTGGGATCCCAATGTTTTATCGAGTAATAATATTTTAGGACTTTTTATAGAAGATACTTCAAATTCACCTGAATTAAATTCTGGAGACAGAGTATATATAAATAGAGATTGGCATAGAGGGTTATTATTAGATGAAAGAGTTAATAAAGAAAAAGTTATAACATATTTTAGAAATTCAACATACTGGTTGATTGAGTTATTACCTGAAGCAAATAAGTCAGTTTGTAAAAATTGTGGAGGAAATCAAAATAATTTATCTGAACCAAATTTTGATGATGAATATAGTTGTTTATGTTCAAATGGATTCTTAATAGCCAAATCCAATGTAGAAGATGATAATTTATTTTTTTCTAATATAAATAAATCTTATCAATCTGAAGAAGTAAGAGTAATTGGAAGACTGGTTCAAGTAGTTAAGGAAATTTAATAAGAATCTTCTTTATGCTTATCTGATTCCACCAATTGCTTAGTCCATAATGTTTCTAATGTGTATTTTGGATGCCATCCCAAAATTCTATACGTCTTTTCACTATTGAATTTTCCATGAGGAATTTTAGGTGAAACAAAAAAAGTTTCTGTATTTGATTGAAGCTTATTTAAGTCTAAATCTACTGCGCATTTTACAGCTTCACCACAATCTATCCAAGATGTTGTAAAAGGAGTCATATCTTGATGTAATTTTGCTGGTTCAAAATCTGGTGTGGTTAAGTCGTAATGATGCCGCATATTTAAGTACAGAAGAGTAATGACCTTAATGTCGTAGTATTCTGAATATCTTTTACATATTTCTTGACCAAGAAATTTACTTAATGCGTAAAGCCTTGTACCTGGTTGAGGAGGCATATCAGGGTTTAAATTATTATCCCATTCTTCGTAAGATGTTCCTACTAATTGAAAGTGAGGTCCAGTATTGATAACTCTCTTAATATTATTTATTTTTGCAGCATTCATCATTGCAAAATTTCCCATAGTAGATACATCAAATGCAAGTTTTCTATCATGTCTTAAGACAGATAAATTGATAATACAATCTTTTCCTTCTGCAGCTTTAGCAACCCCATCAATATCATCAACACTAAGTCTTTGAAATTCTCCATTATATTCTTTAGGAGGCTCATTTATATCTGTCAATAAAATTTCATGTTTATTCTTTAATGCTTTGATAACCCATGGGCCAAGCATACCCGTTCCACCTAGAATTAAGATTTTCATTAGGATTCCCCCATAAATCTATCAATTTTATTAGTGATGAATCTTTGATTTTTAAAGGAGTCTTGAACATGATAGTTTATCCAGTTTGGCCCTTTTTTTCTTGCTGAATTAAATGGTCCTTTAGTTAATTTAGATTCTTCCGAATAGAAGTCAAACTCCAAAAGTTTTTCTAAACACTTACTTAGTTTTTTTTCTGATAGTTTGTAATTACTTTGATTATTTATATCTCCTAATCTTAAATTTATAACTTCAAAAACTTGATCTCTAGCAAATTCTTTACATACTTTTTCAGATAAATTTGCGCATAAAATATCTATATTTTCAACTGGAAATTTTAATTCCCAATTTTCAGTAACAGTTAAGTTAGGTTCTATTTCAAGAAATAAATCTAACGTTGAAATTGAAAAAATTCTTTGAATATTTTGTTCACCAGCTGCATATAAAATATCGTAAGTTTTTCTAGTATGAAAATCTATTAATTCCCTTTCATTATTTAAGTTAGTTCCTTGATAACCTAAATGGAAATATGTATCTATATTTTCAAAAATTTTATTAAGTTCTTTTGTGTTTTTATAAGCCAATGAACTCTCATCTATGTATTTAAGGTTATGATTCTGCAGGCAATTGGTTAAGAATTGTCCAATTTTAGTATTTGATGAGGAAATAAGTATATTTTTTTTCATTTTCATTATGGAATTTATATCAATAATCGTTAATGTTAATCCTATATGAATTTCTCTAAAATAATAAAAGGAAAAGTCTATGAAAATTAATAATATAAAAAGACCAAATAAAAAATTAGTAGAAAAATTAAAGATGATTGGTACAGCTACGGCTTCAGGAGAATTAAATAAATTAGGAATTAAGGATCCTTTTATTCAAGGACCTGTTTCATATTCTCAAGGAAAAACTATAGCTGGGCCAGCAATTACATTACAGTTTTTGCCTATTAGGGAAGATGTTTATGCGGATGATCAAGAAATGGATCCAGAAGTCCAACTTCATAGACACGCTTTATATATTGCTGAAAAAGGAGATATAGTTGTTGTTGATGCTAGGGGAGACCTTAGAAGCGGAGTATTTGGGGAGATGATGTTAACTTATTTTCAAGGAAAAGGAGGAGAAGGGATAATAGTTGATGGAGCAATTAGAGATTTTACTCATGCCAAGGAATTAGAATTAGGGATGTGGCTTAAGGGAGTTACTCCTAATTATCATACTCAAGTTTCTATTTTCCCAAATGCCGTAAACATTCCTATTTCATGCGGTGGAGTACTTGTAAATGCTGGAGATATTATTATCGCTGACGATGATGGTGCTATCGTAGTTCCTATTTCGTTGGCAGAACAGTTAGCAGAAATAGCTACGGGACATACTGAATGGGAAATTTTTGCAAGAAAAAAACTTTCTGAAGGAGGAGAATTGAGTGAATTTTATCCAAGAAATGCCTGGTCTGAAAAAACCCAAAAAGAATATTCTGCTTGGTTAGAAAAAAAATAATTATTTTATTGACTTTTATAAACCTGTTTATATACTCAAACAAAACCAATTTATCAATTGAAGGTAATAAATGAAAATTACAGATATAAAAATCTATGCAGCTGAGTATGCTCAAACATCTAAAAGTCCAACAAATAAAAAATGGATTTTTCTGAAAATGGAAACCGATGAAGGTATTCATGGTTGGGGTGAGGTCGGTTCTTCTGTAAATGTTTCTGAAAATTTTATGGCTACTGCTATAAAAGAAGTAGCACCTCAATTGATAGGTGAAAATCCAATGGATATAGATAGATTATGGAACAAGATATTTAGAATGTTCTCCTATATGGGATCTAGAGGTTTTACAACTTCATTAACTGCAGGCTTTGATATAGCTTTGTGGGATATTAAGGGAAAAGTATCAGGACTCCCAGTTTATGATTTACTTGGGGGAAGATATAGAGATCCTGTTAGACTTTATTGTAACGCTTGGTTCAATGGATGCTTTACTCCAGAGGAATATGCAAATGCTGCAAAAATAAATGTTTTAGAAAATGGACACACTGCCTGTAAGCTAGATCCGTTTCTAGAGATGACTCAATACCATACAATGTATCAGGATGGATTTATATCTGAAGAAGGTGAGCAGCTAGGGTATGATATTGTTGCTGCAGTAAGAGAAACTGTAGGTCCAGAGATAGAAATATTGATAGATGCTCACGGTCACTATAATGTACCAAATGCTGTTAGAATTTCAAATAATCTTTTTGAAAGATTTAATATTACTTGGTTTGAAGAACCTGTACCTCCTGAGGGAATTAATGCTCTAAAACAGGTTAAACAAAATACAAATGCTCCTATTTGTGTTGGAGAAAGGCTATATACTAGAGCAGATTTTATTCCTATTTTAGAAAATAATTTAGCTGACTTTATCATGCCTGATACAGTTTGGACAGGTGGAATATCTGAGATCAAGAAAATAGCAACAATGGCTGAAGCTTACTATATTCCTATAGCTCCTCATGTTATTCCAGGAGGACCTTTAGAATTAATTGCTGCAGCTCATGTTGTAAGCTCTGTGCCTAATTTTTATAAATTGGAACATTCACATGCATTTATACCCGAGCATAATAATATCTTAGAAGAACCTTATTTAATAAAGGATGGTCATTTTCACTTAAATGATAAGCCAGGATTAGGTTTTGAATTAGAAGAAAGTAAACTAGAAAAATTATAGGTTGAGTTATGAAAATTATTTTAGTGGGTATAGAGTATGTTGGAACAACAACCATAGCAAAGATGCTAAAGGACTGGAAATTAAAATATACAGGATCTCCATTTTATGATGGATTAATGCATGATCATATGAAAATACCTCATACTTCTGGCCATCCAGATGATACTACCTTAGAAGAACAAGAACAAATACTTAATTTGTCACCAAAACTAATGGAAATGTACCATAGGTACCATATGTATTATCATTTACATCATTATTTTCAAAGAGATGATTTAACCGTAGGTTTTCATATAGAAGAATCTATTTTAGCTAGAAGATACTTTGGATATGGGCTAGATGGAGAGGCTTTTGATAGGGAAAATATAGTTTTTGAAAGAATTGAAAATAGAATAAAACAAATTACCTCTGACCCAATAATAATCGTTCACATGGCTGCAGATGTGTCAGTTATTGAAAACAGGATGGCATCATTGAGAAATACCCCAGAACATACTAATAGTCCTTTATTAAAAGATGATATTGAGCTTGTTCTAAAAGATTATGAACATTATGTAAATAAAAGCGATATTGGACCAAAGTTACAAGTTGATACATCAATTGATACTCCTGAACAAACTTTAGAAAAAATAGTTGATTTAATTAAGCCTTTTATTTCTCATGAAGATATGAAAAAAAATTAAATCATTCCCACTTAAAGGTTTTTATTCCAATAATGAAAGCTGCAACTATCCAAACAATAATAATAGTTAGCTCAGGTAATAATTCTAGAGTATTTGTTCCATAAAGAGCTGATTCTCTCAATGAGTTTACAAGAGGTGAAAGTGGGAGATTATTTGTTATAACACTTAACCAATTAGGAAAAATATCTGTATCAAAAAATACTCCAGATAAGAACATCATAGGAAAAGTTATTAAGTTTGCTATTGGTGCTGCATAATCTTCATTAGGGGAAGCTCCAGAAATTGCTAAACCGATAAATAAAAATAATATAGACCCAAGTATAGAGAATATGATTATGTTTATCCAAGCAAAAATATTACCCAATGCAATATCAATGTCTAGTATCAAAGTTCCAATAACAAAGAGAACAAAGGTTTGTATAACAATTATCAACAATCGACTTATCATTTGACCAATTAGAAAATGTGATGGGTCTATTGGAGTAGCTTGTAGCCTTCTTAATACCCCTTGGCTTTTATAACTTATCAATGTAAAAACAACTCCTAATATCCCACTTTGCATGATTGCTAATGCGACTACTCCTGGAACTAAGAAACCTTTATAACCTTGATATTCGTTTTCAAAAATTTGTTCTTTTAAAATTATGTTATTTTTGGATTTATTGTCTTCTAATAAATCAGATATAATCATCTGGCTTAGATCATAGAATTCTAATGCAATTTTTTCCTTAGATTTTTCATAAGATAATTCAATACTGGGAGATTCAAGAGAAAAATCTTTTGATATTATCATGGCTGAGTCTATCTTTCCTTCAAGAATAGATTTTTCAATATTATTTTCAGAAATAAGCTTTATTTCTACATATTCTTTTTTTGTAAACTCTTCAAGAAAAACATCTGAATCAAAGTTATTTGAATAATCAATAATTCCTAATTTAGGGGGAGTAAATTGTCCAAATCCAAAAAATCCAATACCTAACATCATCACAACAGGAAAAAATAAAGACCAAAATAATGATTGGGTTCTTCTGAAATACATTTTAATTGTTGCTTTTGCAATAATTAAGTAAATTTTCATTAACTTTCCCTCAAACTTTTTCCAGTTAATTTGATGAAAACATCTTCTAGTGTTGCATCCTGAGATTTTTTTTCAACTTTGAAACCAGATTCTAAAAGTTCATTAATTAAAACTTTTGGTGAGTTTATTGTAACTATTTCACCTGAGTCAATAATTGCTACCCTATCGCATAATTTTTCAGCCTCTTCCATGTAATGCGTAGTTATAATTATTGTTTTTCCACTATTTCTTATATTTTCAATTAAGTCCCACATATTTCTTCTAGCTTGCGGATCTAACCCTGTAGTTGGTTCATCTAAAAATAATACTTTTGGATCGTTGACTAAAGCTACAGCAATGGATAATCTTTGTTTTTGCCCTCCAGAAAGGGTTTTATAATATGATTTTCTTTTTTCAAGTAAACCAACTTTATTTAGAATATCTTCAATATTTGGATTAGAAGAATAAAATACTGAAAACATTTCAACTATTTCAAATAGGTGCAACTTATCAAAGAATGAACATTCCTGAAGTTGAACTCCTATGATTTTTTTTACAGCCTTAGCATTTTTTGCAACGTCTATTCCATCTATTTCTGCAAACCCTGAGGTGGGTTCTCTTAGGCCTTCTAGTATCTCAACAGTGGTTGTTTTACCAGCACCATTTGGGCCAAGTAAACCAAATATTTCTCCCTTTGAAACATTAAAGTTAATTCCATTGACTGCAGTGAAATTATCGTACTTCTTGACTAAATTGTTTACTGAAATTATTTCTTCTAGTTTAGACATTTTATTTTATTTGTCTGATTTTTTGCTGCCAGTCTAAAGCTGAATCTTTCAGTAACGAGAGAGATGTTATAGACAAAACTCTAGCACCTAATTTATGAAAATGTTTATATTCATCAAACTGATCAGTTCCCGAATGTGTAGCAGCAGCTATTTTTTTTCTTTCAATTGTTTTTTTTACAACTAAATCTAGATGTTCTTTTACGTGATCTTTGCCAGGTAAGCCCATTGATAGAGCCATATCCGAAGGACCAAGCCAAGTAGCATCTATTCCCTCTACTTCAAGTATATCATCTATGTTTTCAACAGATTCCTTACTTTCAATCAAGGCAAATAAGATTGTATTTTTATTTGCAAATTTATAATATTCCTGAGTATCTTTTACTAAAGAACCATAATTATTATTTCTGCCTGTTCCATAATTAGAACCCCTTTTGCCTAATGGAGGATATTTTGCAGCATCTCTAGCTTTGATTGCATCTTCTACATTGTCTATATGAGGTACAACAATGCCCTTTGCTCCTGCATCAAGCATTTTTAGGATAATATGAGGTTCATTTCCAGGAACTCTCACAACTGGAGCCATCCCATATAATTCTGCAGCTCTTATCATATTTTCAGCTTCTGAATCTGTCATAGATCCATGTTCACAATCTATAAAAACCCAGTCAAAACCAAGTGATCCAAAAAATTCAATTAAGTGGGGTGAATAAAGTGGTAAATTTAATCCTACGGCTGATTCATTTGAATTTACTTTTTCAAGTATTTTATTATATTTCATAATTTAACCTTCCTAAAATTCCTTTACTTTATAAAAATCTATTGCATTGTCGCGAAACATAGCAGCTCTTTCAGATTTAGAATAGTCTTTGGAATATTTTTTGAATGCGTTATAAAGCACATTGTAGCTAAACGAAACTTTATCAACGGGAAAATTACTTTCGAACATTCCTCTTTTAGTCCCAAATTTTTCTATGCAAAAGTCTAGGTAATATTTCATCTGTTGGGATAATTCATCTGATCCAACTGGTATTTCTCGTAGATGCCAATCATGACCAGTAATTGGCATACCTAAGCCGCCTAATTTGATTTGAACATTTGGACATTCTGAAAGATCTGATATGTTTTTTCTCCAAGTTTCCAAAACTTCATCTTTTTTTTCAGCATACTTACCTACTAATAATAATCCTCCTATGTGATCAACCATAATAGGTAAATCAGGAACCTTTTTGGCTAAATTTAATAGTTGAGGTAATTGATGAAAATACATCCAGGAATCAAAACTAAATCCCATTTTACTAAGAATTTTAGCTCCCTTAATAAAATTCTCTGTATTCATTTGATTGTCTGAATTATAAACTGGAATATTATTTACATCTTTGTCTGTATCCCAAGCAACAATGTGTCTTATTCCCTTAAATCTTCTAGGACTTGCTTCTAATAGTGATTCTAGTATTGGTTCTACATCGTCTCCAAGGTTCAGATTTGCATGACCTATTATAGAAGCTGATGCTCTACTTTTTCCATATATTCCGCTTGAACTAGCTGCTGATAGCCCTTCAACAAACTCAACTTCACCTACCGGTTTAGAGCTTTCTTCAAGATCTGCACTGTACATTGCTCTTGCTTCAATAAATACAGTTGAAGTAACATTATGATCATTTATGTCGTCGAGTAATTCATGAAGTAAATATCTACCATATGGAATTCTTTGAGTTCTTAAATCCCAATAGTGATGGTGAGGGTCACAAATTGGAAGGGATGGCTCAATAATTTCTTCTTTAGTTATTTCCAGCCAGTCATTACCACCATAAGGCATGTTTATCCTCCAATAAATAATTTTTTTATCATATAATACATACCTATATCATGGTCTACTAGTACTTTATTTATAAAATTTGGAGAGCAAATTGAGCTTGCAAGAATCCAACAGAATTCAGCTTATTCTAAATGGTCCAATACATAAAATGCTTTTTACGTTAGCTGCACCTAATATGGTTTCAGTTCTTTTTATGTTGCTAATAACTTTTTCTGAAATATTTTTTGCAGGGCAACTTGGAATTATTTCACTTGCTGCAGTAGCAGTTGTATTTCCTTTAGTTGCATTAGCTGGAATGATTGGGCAAGGTGCTATAGGTGGGGGAGTAGTTTCTGCATTATCAAGATCTATAGGATCAAACGATATTAATAGAGCTAATTTTGTTGTATGGCATTCAATTATAGTTTACTTAATAATCTCAATACTTTTTTTTGTTATTTTTGTGGGTTTTTCAAAATATATCTTTTCTTTAATGGGAGTCGAAGAAGAAGTTATTATTGAAGCTTTGGCATACTCTAGAATATTTTTTGGCTTCTCTCCTTTTATCTTTTTATTTTTTTTATTGACTTCTATATTTAGGGCATTCGGAGACTATCAATATCTTGCTAGAATCAATATTCTTACAGGTATAGCACAGCTATTATTAGCAGGTTCTCTTTCATTAGGTTGGTGGTTTTTTCCTTCATTAGGTCTAGTTGGATTAGCATTAGCAATGATTATTCCTCAAGCAATTGCTTCTATTTATATGGTCATTTCAATTTATAGAGGTAGGTATAATATTTCAATAAAAATTACTTCTTTAAGAAAAGATATTTTTCTAGATATTTTTAAGGTTGGGGGAGTAGGAGCAATAAATAGTATTTCTATTGCTTTGACTATTTTGATAACAACAAGCTTTATAGCAAATTTTGGTACTGAGGCAGTTGCAGGATATGGAGTTTGTGCAAGATTGGAACAAACATTGATTCCTTTTGCATTCGGCATAGGTGGAGTTCTAACATCTACCACGGGTATAAATTTTGGAGCTAAACAGTTTGCTAGAGCTAGAAAATCTGCATGGTTTGGCGCCGGAATAATAGCTTCAATAGTAGCAATAGTTGGAATCACTTTATCTATATTTCCTGGTATTTGGTTGAATTTATTTACAGATGATCCAGATGCATTCGCAATTGGTGCTTTGTATCTAGGTATTGTCGGTCCATTTTATATGCTTTTTGCCTTTGGTAAAACTCTATATTTTGCAAGCCAAGGTACTGGGAATATGTTCTTCCCAATAGTTGGCGGAATTTCTAGATTGTTATTTGTTTCAATTTTTGGCATATTAATAATTACCCTAGACCTAAATATTAACTATTTATTTTTTACTATTGGAATAGCAATGTCATTTGTAGGATTAATATTATTCTTAAATATGTTTGGACCAGTTTGGAATCCAAAGAAAAGTACTTAATTTAACAAATTATATATAATTATTTGAAACAAAAAATAATTGATAATGCATAACAAACTTAATAATTTATTAGATCAGGAAAATAAAACTTATATAGAAAATACTAAAACTTCACTTTTGAAGCATAAAGCCGCTACTAAGGTAATGCCTGGAGGAAATACTAGAACTACTCAATGGATGGATCCTTATCCTTTTTTTGTTGATAAAGCTGAAGGAATGTATATGCATGATATTGATGGTAATGATTATTTAGATTTTATGCTAAATGCCACGACCTTAATTTTAGGCCATGCCAATCCAAATATAGTAAAAGCCCTATCTAATCAAATAGATGACGGAACTGTTTATAGTGCACCTACAGATGGACAAATGAAACTTGCAGATATTCTTGTAGAAAGAATTCCATCAATGGAAAAAGTAAGATTTACAAATTCTGGTACTGAGGCGACAATGATGGCAATCATGGCTTCTAGATCTTTTACAAAAAAAACAAAAATAGCAAAATTTGAAGGTGGTTATCATGGGACTCATGATCATGTGTCTGTGAGTGTATATCCTAAAAAAAGTGATCTAAATGTTAACACACACCCAGGAGTGCCTGAATATAGTTATCAACCCCCAAGTATATTAGATGATGTAATTGTTTTACCCTATAACGATATAGAAAAATCTAAAGAATTGATTACTAGATTTAAGGATGATTTGTCATGCATAATCATGGAACCTATAATATCTAATTTTGGGTATGTTCCATTAGATATTGATTTTCTTAAGTTTATTAGAACTATTACTCATGAATTGGGAATTGTTTTGATTTTTGATGAAATACAAAGCTTTAGAGTATCAAGAGGTGGAGCTCAAAAATCCTTTAATATCACTCCTGATATGACAACTTTAGGAAAAATTATAGGTGGAGGGCTTCCAGTAGGAGCTTTTGGTGGAAAAGAAGAAATAATGGAATTATTTGATCCAACAAGTAAAAAATACGATATTGCACATGCAGGGACATTTAATGGTAATCCCTTGACTATGGAAGCTGGTGTAGCAGTTATGAGTAATTTAAATCAAGAAAATTTTGATCAAATGAATTCTCTTGGTGAAAAATTAAGATATAAATTAAAATCTGTTTTTGACGAAATAAATTTACCTGTACAGGTGACTGGTTTTGGCTCTTTATTTGGTATTAACTTTAATAAAAATAAAATTGTAGATTATAGATCATTTATTGAAAATAATTCAGATATGACCAAAATTTTATTTAGCTACCTTAGAAACAATGGTGTTTTATTGCAATTGAAAAATGCAGGTGCATTAAATATTCTTATGAGTGAAAAAGAAATTGATTATTTTGTTGATAAAACCAGAGAAATATCGACTCAAATTAAGGATTCTATAAATGAATAATATTGACTTGAAGGGAAGGAATGCAATCGTTACAGGTGGCTCTCAGGGATTTGGTTTATCTATAACAAAACGATTTCTTGAATCGGGAGCCAATGTGATAATTTGGGATATAGATGAAAAAACTTTCTTATCTGCTCATAAAAAACTAAATCATAAAAACTTGTATTTTGAAAATGTTAATGTGACTGAAAACTCTGAGGTAAAAAAAGGAATAGATAGTGCAATTAATATACTTGGAAAAATTGATATCTTTGTCAATAATGCAGGTATAACTGGGCCAAATGATACAACTTGGAACTATCCTATTGATGAATGGAAAAAAGTAATAGATGTAGATTTAAATGGTGTGTTTTATTGCTCCAAAAATATAGTTCCTCACATGATAGAAAATAACTATGGAAGGATAATTAATATTGCTTCAATAGCAGGTAAAGAAGGAAATCCAAATGCAGTTGCTTACAGCTCTGCAAAAGCAGGTGTTATAGCACTGACAAAGTCACTAGGTAAGGAGTTGTCTCAACATGATATTTCAGTAAATTGCATAACTCCGTCAGCAGCTAAAACAAGAATTTTTGAACAAATGACAGAAGAGCATATAGGATATATGTTATCTAAAATTCCTAGAAACAGATTTGTTGACCTTGAGGAGGTATCTTCATTAGTGAGCTGGTTATCTAGTGAAGAAAATTCTTATTCTACTGGAGCTGTATTTGATATCAGCGGAGGTAGAGCAACCTATTAATGGATTTTTTTAGTGATATATACGAATCACCAGTGGGTCCTTTACAGATGATTTCTGATTCTAGAAATCTTTGTCTATTGAAATATTTCAGAGCCGATAAAGTAGACTCTTTAATTAGCTCTAAATTCTCAAATCACAAAATTAATAATAAATCTAATGAAGTATTATTAGAAACTTCTAAACAATTATCAGAATATTTTTTAGGTAAGAGAAAAAAATTTGAAATACCTTTGAGATTTATTTATGGAACTATTTTTCAAATTAAAGTTTGGACAAGCTTAAGAACTATAAAATATGCTGAAACATCTAGCTATTTAGATGTTGCAAAAAATATAAATAATCCTCGGTCTTATAGAGCTGTTGGAAATGCTAATAATAAAAATCCAATTTCAATAATTATTCCATGTCATAGGGTGATATCAAATACTGGAACTCTGGGTGGATATGGAGGAGGATTGAATGAAAAGATTTTTTTACTAAATTTAGAACAAAAATAACTATGAGTAAGATTACTTAGCTTATTTTAGTTGAATATATATAACTATTTTTTATTTTTCTAAAAAACTAATTATATTTTATTAATATTTAAGATATATAGTCTAAAAATTTTTAACAAGAAAGAGAAATTATAATGTCATATAATTTTAGAAGTTTTAGAAAACCTCACATATCTAAGATAAATGAGGTATTGGAAGGAACAAAAGAACTAAGAAAAATAATGGGTTGGTCTGGTCAAGGAGGAATTACTACACCTTTATCAAATCCAGTTAGTATAATTAGCCATTTCAAAGCATTTGAATCTATGGAAGAAATAGATGAACATCTAGATAAAATGTCTAATAAAAAAGAAGTTGGGATTAAAATAAAGGAGCTAAATTCTTATTGTGACATGTACATAAATGCGATTTTTGAAATACTTAGATCTGCTTCTGGACCCTATATAGATGAAATGAAAAATAATAAGTATGTTATTCAATATTGGATGAAATCTAAAATAGGTAAAAGATGGGATCTAGCTGATAAAGTCATTGAAAATTCAAATGGTAGAAATGGTAATTTACCTCAAATCTCAATGCCTATTGGATCTATGGAATTAGGAGATTTGGTTATTACAATGCCTCTACCAAATTTAGCTTCCTTGCCTACATTTGAAGAATCTAGATCAAATATACCTCTCCTAGAGTCAGTAGAGGATTATCTTGTTCAACCCCCATCACGACATATAACTAGGTTATGGTTTGATTAGTTTTATTAAAAATTAACAGAAAAATATAACTTATTTTTATATTTACTTTACTAGATTACGTGGATTTAAGTTTATATAATTTTTAATGAAAATTTTTAAACTTAAATCTATATGCCACATTACCATATAACTTTTACTCATAGTCCAGAAAACTGTATGGGAGTTCCTAATCCAGATAAAGAAGCTATGGAATTATGGAAACAAATTGAACCTAATGCCTCAGATAATAACGTCAAAATAGAGTTCTTTAAGATGAACCCTACTGAACATAAAATTTTTATGCTTTTAGAAGCTGAAGATTATTTGAATATAGAAAAAACAATAGGTCAGTGTAAAAAAACAGGAGTTTTTTCTATAACTCCTGTTATTGATTGGTCTGTTGGAAGCAGATTAAATGAAGAGTAGTTATTCTCCTAATTCCAGTTTATAACAAATTTCCCAGGAGCACCTTTTGAAAATTCTTTATATGCTTTAGGAGCTTCTTCTATATTTGATCTAGACGTAATTACTGAGTCTAGAGGTATATTTCTTTCTGACGTGAATTTAGCAGCTTCCTCAAGGCCAAACGTTGAAAATGTCCAAGACCCTAAAATAGTGAGATGTTTATGAATTATATGAGGTGTGGGCTGGTATGTTACTTCTCCACCTTCACCAACCAAACAAGTTTTTCCAAAAACTTTAGTAGATTCAACTGCTGCTATTCTTGTTTCTGCTAATCCAGCAGCCTCTAAAGAAGAATCACATCCTAATCCACCAGTAAGATTTTTTATTTGTTCAGATACATCTCCGTTTTTAGGGTTGACCATATCCCAAGCTCCGCAAGTTTTTGCCATGAATAATCTTTCTTCTGAAATATCTACGGCTATAACTCTTGCTCCCATCTCTTTTGCAAACATAGTTGCAGCTAATCCTACAGGGCCTTGTCCAAATATAGCTAAAGTTTCTAATCCAGAAATTTCTAATTTTTTTAGTGCTTGAAAAGCTGTACTTGCTCCGCAAGCAAGATATGCTCCCGTTTCATAGGAAAGATCATCAGGTAATGGGACACAGGTTGATTCATGAGCTACCATATAGTCACCATGTCCTCCATGCATACTTCCCCCATAATACTCTTTTTTATTTGTTACTTCACATAATTGTTGCCAACCAGTTAAGCAGTAATTACAATTTCTGCATCCTTCGTAATGATGTTGTATAACTCTGTCCCCAACTTTTAGATTCTTTACGTTTGGTCCAAGTTCAACTATTTCACCACAAGGTTCATGCCCAGGCCTTCTTAACTCTCCATTATCTCCGTTTGGCCCATCTGCTCTGTATCTCATAAAATCCGATCCACATAATCCTGATGATCTAAGCTTAATTAATACCTGTTCAGATCCAGGTGGTATATCTGGATAATCAATTACATTTGCAACACTTTTTCCTTGAAATTCAACTCCTCGCATAAATAACTCCTTTTAAAGTGTAGGTTTGATTTTATATTTTTCTAATTTATTCTCATCAATTTCAATCCCTAAGCCAGGCTTAATTGGAGAATTATAAGTTCCTTGTTTTGCATCAAAGTTTTCACTTAGTATCATAGATTTTACTGCATGCCCCTGTTCAGAATGTTCCATTATTAAGAAATTTGGAATAGTCATTGAATATTGTAATGTTGCAGCTATAGATACTATTCCTCCTCCTCCAACATGAGGTGATACTGGAATATTATATAATTCTGCTATTGTTGCTATTTGTTTGCCCCCTGTTAATCCTGTTCTTGCAATATCAGGCATTGAAATATCATAGGCTTTTTTTTCAAAAATTTCTCTCATTTCGTATTTTGTTCTTGTCCATTCTCCATTTGCTATAGGTAAATCTAATGATCTAGAAATTTCACATAACCCTGGAATATCAATTGGATCAGAAGGAGATTCTAACCATAATAGGTTTATTTTTTCTAATTCTTTCCCAAGCTTGATTGCATTAAAAGTATCAAATCCCATATGAACATC
>MDTC01246900.1_pt1 | contig 27622 bp, 25 predicted proteins | sample 811181 | NCBI WGS metagenome assembly MDTC01 (sample SAMN05326644, study PRJNA326480) | marine metagenome | isolation source: seawater | place: Pacific Ocean: North | collected 2011 | reverse complement strand
GATGTTTTGTTTTTAAAAGATAAGGGTATTAAAGGAGTGTTAAGCTTGTGTAGCGAACAGGAGGTGAAGCCACCTTCGGAATTGAAAGATAACTTTATTTGTGAGAGATTTATATTACCTGATCATAAATACCCTAACTTACCAAGTGTTGAAGAGATTAAAAATGCCATAAAAATATTAAGTAAAATTATGGAGATTGGGCCTATTTATATACATTGTGTAGCTGCTATTGAAAGATCTCCATTGGTATGTATGGCATGGCTTATAGTTAAAAAAAAACTTACTTACAATCAGGCTTACAATTATCTAGTGGATGTCCATCCAACTACTAATCCACTTCCAGAACAACTTTTACTTCTTCAAAATCTTTAAAAACTTACTAATCTAATCTTTTAAGATTTCTTTTTTGAAATATTTGATTGTAATATCTAAACCCTCATTTATTTCTATTTTAGGTTCCCAAGATAAATTACTTTTGGCAAGATCTATATTTGGTTTTCTTTGGAGTGGATCATCTTCAGGAAATGGTTTATAAATAAATTCTAATTCAGGATTTATTTTTGATCTAATTATATTTGCTAAATCTAGTATTGTATATTCTTTTGGATTGCCTAGATTTATAGGCCCTGAATGTGAATTATTCATAAGCTTAATTAGTCCATCGATAAGATCATTTACGAAACAAAAAGATCTAGTTTGGCCTCCATTACCATAAATTGTTATGGGCTTTTCGCTTAATGATTGAATTATAAAATTACTTACCACCCTGCCATCATTTTTAAGCATTCTTGGACCATAGGTATTAAATATGCGCGCAATTCTAATGTCTAAATTATGCATTCTTTTATAATCAAAACATAAAGATTCTGCAATTCTTTTACCTTCGTCGTAACAACTTCTAATACCGATAGGGTTAACACATCCTCTATAAGTCTCTGGTTGAGGATGTATCTCTGGGTCTCCGTAAACTTCACTTGTGCTTGCTAATAATATCCTTGCATTCAATCTTCTTGCAAGTCCCAGCATATTATAAGTACCTAAGAAACTTGTTTTGGATGTCTTTATTGGATTCTGTTGATAATGCACGGGTGAAGCTGGACAGGCAAAATGCCATATTCTATCAACCTCAACTAATATTGGTTCAGTTACATCGTGTCTAATAAATTCAAATTTAGGATTATTCCACCATTTTTGCACATTTCTCTTCCTTCCCGTATAAGTATTGTCCAGACAGATAACCTCTTCTCCAGCCTCCATTAGTCTATCTATTAAATGAGATCCTAAGAATCCTGCTCCCCCAGTTACAAGATTTCTTACTTGTTGTGACATCTTATATTACTCGTTAATTTATTAATCTTATAATAATTTTTTAAATAGTAATTTTGCAATATCTGAATATGATATTAAATAATTACTTTCTAAAGGAATAAGAATTATTTCTTAGATTAAAGTGGAATCTTTTAAATCACTATTAATTTTGCATGAGATTATTAAAATATGAGTAAAACACCTTCTTTGTTTTTGGTTACTGGTGCAGCTGGATTTATAGGGGCTGCACTTGTAGAACGCCTTCTTAAAGCTGGCGAAAATGTCTTAGGGATTGATAATTTAAACAATTACTATAATCCAGAATTAAAAAAATCAAGACTTAGGAAAATCGAAGCTTTAAAACCAAATAATTTAGGTAGTTGGATTTTTAAAAACTTTTCAATTGAAAATAAAAAAGCAATAGACGACTTGGCAGAAGAATTTAAGCCGAATATAGTTGTACATTTAGCAGCTCAGGCTGGGGTAAGATATTCAATTGAAAATCCTTATAGTTATATAAATTCTAATTTAATTGGATTTGCGAATATTTTAGAACTTTGCAGAAAAATTAAAGTTGAAAATTTTGTGTATGCATCGAGTAGTTCTGTTTATGGTGGGAATAAATTATATCCCTTTAAAGAGAATCATTCGGTAGATCACCCTTTGAGCTTGTATGCAGCAACAAAAAAGTCTAATGAAGTAATGGCGCATACTTATAGTTATTTATATAAAATCCCATCAACTGGATTGAGATTCTTTACTGTTTACGGACCTTGGGGAAGACCAGATATGGCCCCAATGATTTTCACAAAATCGATTATTGAAGGCAAACCATTAGACATTTTTAATTATGGAGATATGTCTCGAGACTTTACTTATATTGATGATATTGTTGAAGGCATATATAAGTGTTGTTATAAACCTGCTACTAAGTCAAATAGTTTTGACCACATCAATCCTGATCCATCAATTTCATTTGCTCCTTTTCGAGTACTAAATATAGGTAATAATAAACCAATTAAGCTAATGAAATTTATTGAACTACTAGAGGAAACCTTGGAAATTAAAGCTATTAAAAATTTTAAGCCACTCCAAAAAGGCGATGTTGTAGATACTTTTTCAGATATTAAAAAATTGAAAGAATGGATAGATTTTTCACCAAAAGTGCCAATTGAAGTTGGTGTTAGAAAATTTGTTAAATGGTATAGGGAATTCTATTAGAAACATGGATTAACAAAATTTATGATATTTTAAATACCAATTAATTGTATTTTTAATTCCAACTTCAAAATTAATTTTGGGCTTCCATTTTAATTCTTTTTTTATCTTGTTTGAGTTTATTGCATATCTGAAGTCGTGACCTTTTCGATCACAAACATTTTCAATCAAATTACTATAAGGTTTATTCGATGGATAAACTGAATCTAAAACCTCACAAATTTTAAGCAATACATCTTTATTTTTTTTCTCCTCATTGCCACCTATGCAGTAGGATTCTCCTACTATTCCATTTTGAGCCACAACTAATAATGCATCTATGTGGTCTTCAACAAAAAGCCAGTCTCTCACATTTTCGCCATTTCCATAAAGAGGGATTTTTTTACCTTTAAGAGCATTATTTATCGCTTTTGGAATTAATTTTTCTGGATATTGCCATGGCCCATAATTATTAGAGCAATTTGTAATTAATGTAGGTAATTTGAAAGTTTTTCTCCATGCCATAACTAAGTGATCACTTGCTGCTTTTGATGCAGAGTAAGGACTATTTGGTTTGTATGGACTATTTTCATCGAAATATCCCTCAAAACCTAAGCTTCCGAAAACCTCATCTGTACTAATGTGATGAAATCTAAATGAATTTCTTTTTCTTTCATCTAGAGTCTTGAAATAATTTTTTACAGACTCTAATAAATTAAATGTGCCATTAATATTACTTTCAACAAAAATACTTGGTTTTATTATTGATGAATCAACATGACTTTCTGCTGCTAGATGAAAAATAATATCTGGTTTTGAATCATTTATTGCTTTTTGAGTTTTTTGGAAGTTACATAAATCTATATTAAAGAATTTATATCTTGCTTTTGTTTGATTATTACTCTTAAAAATTACTTCGTCAATTGACTTCAAGCTGCTCGCATAGCCTAACTTATCTAAGTTAAAAACAAATGCTGTTGATTTTGTAAGCAGTCTTCTAACTAAAGTGGATCCAATAAAACCTGCACCACCAGTTATTAAAACCCTTTTTTTGTTGAAAAAACTTTCAAAATCTTGCGGCATTTTTATAATCTTGATATTTAACAATTATAGAGATACTTCATATAACATCTAATACAATCCTGCCAGCTCGAAGTATTTAAATTTAATAAATTATAAGTTTCTTCACAGTCTAATTTTGAATAAGCAGGTCTTTTAGCAAGAGTATTTAAATCTTTGGAGCTTATTGATAATATTTTAGATTTTTTATTAATAATTTTATTTGCATATGAGATTTCAATTATCTTTTTTGCTAAATCATACCAACTAGCTGCACCTTTATTGCTGAAATGCATTATCTTAGGCATATCAAGACATATATTATTTTCTGAAAATTGTTTTAATATTCCCCAAATTACATTGGATAAATCTAATGAACTTGTTGGAGAACTAATCTGATCTGAAACTATGTTAAGGCTTTTTTTCTCCGAATTAAGTTTTAAAATTTTATTTGAAAAGTTATTACCATATGGCCCTATAAGCCAGCTTGTTCTAATTATGATTGAACTATTTTTTTCTTTTAATATACTAACTATTTCATCCTCTCCTGCAGCTTTCGATTCTCCATAAGCATTTATAGGATTTTTTTTATCGCAAGGAGTATAAGGAAGATTCTTATATCCATCAAAAACATAATCAGTACTAATATGAATAATTTTACCACCTATATCTCTTAAAGCCTCACTAAAGGCTTTAGGTGCATCTCTATTAATTCTGAAAGCTAATTCTTTTTCTTCTTCAGCTTTTTCAACATTTGTGTAGGCGCCACAATTAATTAACCAGTCTGGATTATTTTCGAAGATAAATTTTTTACATTCATTTTTATTTGAAAGATCAAGATTTTCTCTTGAGCATTGGATCAATACAAAATCTTTTGGTTTATTTGTTATTAGGGACTTACCTAATTGCCCATTCGATCCGGTTATTAAAACCTTCATTTGAAAATATATCCTTTTTCAACAGCTTTTCTTAATGAGAATGCTTTCTTATCTTTTTCACTTATCAAAAGTGAACTTGAATCAGCTGAATTTAATGGCCAATTGATATCAAGATCTTTATCATTCCATAAAATCGATTTTTCATCTAATGGCGACCAATTTTCATCAATCAAATATGTAAATTCAGCATTTTCGCTTAAAGTCAGGAATCCATGTGCGAACCCTTTAGGTATAAATAATTGATTTTTATTATCTTCACTTAAATAAGCAGATGCCCATTCCCCGAATGTGGGAGACTCATATCTTAGATCTATTACAACATCAAAAACTTCTCCTTTAGTGCACCTTACGAATTTAGTTTGAGCTTTTGGGCTTATTTGATAATGCATCCCTCTTAGAACATTTTTTTTTGAAAAAGAAATATTTTCCTGAATGAATAATATTTCTTTGCCAACTATTTTGTTTAAAATATTATTATTCCAACTTTCGTAAAAGTAACCTCTTTCATCATTAAATAGATTAGGTGTTAAGAGAAAGATATCCTCTATTATATTACCTTTGTTACTATGGATTTTTAATGACTCCATTACTAAATATCGTACCTAAAAAGTAGTTGATCTTTTTGTTCTATTAATCTTATAAGGTAATCACCATAACCACTACTTAATTGCTTTTTTGCTAAAAATTCTAATTGATCATCATCTATCCAATTATTTCTCCAAGCAACCTCTTCTGGACACCCTACTTTTAAACCCTGCCTTTGCTCTAAAGTTTTTATATATGAACCGGCTTCATGAAGAGAATCAAAAGTTCCAGTATCAAGCCAAGCCATACCTCTTCCTAGCAGTTCTACATTTAATTCTCCATTCTCGAGGTAAAGTTGATTTATTGATGTTATTTCAAGTTCTCCTCTTTGTGAGGGCTTAATAAGTTTAGCCTTATTAACAACGGTATTATCGTAAAAATATAGCCCTGTTACTGCAAATTTACTTTTAGGAATTTTTGGCTTTTCTTCTATTGATAATGCCATCCCATTTTTATCAAATTCAACAATCCCATATCTTTCAGGATCTCTTACGGGGTAAACAAAAATCGTATTTTTATTATCATTAAGATTTGTTTTTTTTAATTGTCTGGTAAAGTCATTGCCATGGAATAAATTATCACCAAGAATTAGAGCTGAAGGACTATCTTGCAAGAAATTCTCTGCGATCAAAAATGCTTGGGCTAATCCCTCTGGCCTCTCTTGGATCTCATACTTTATTTTTATTCCTAAATGATGACCATCTTTTAATAAGTTTTCAAAATGAAATTTTGACACCTTATTTACTATTATTAGGATCTCTTTGATACCAGCTAGCATCAAGGTGCATAATGGATAATATATCATTGGCTTATCGTAAACTGGCAAAAGTTGTTTGCTTGAAGCATTTGTTAGAGGAAAGAGTCTAGAACCAGTTCCTCCTGCAAGAATTATTCCTTTTCGATTGTTCGTCAATTAAATTAAATAATTATTTTATTTATTATATTACTTTCAAAGATTTGTATTTTAAGAGGTAATTGTTTAACTAAATTTATTAACATAGCTTCTTGTGAAAAAGTTAATTAAGAAGAACTACCTAAAGTCCAAATTTTAAAACCACTTTCCTTAGCTAATTTTGAATTGATAATAGATCTCGTATCAAAGATCCAGCAAGGTAACCTTACAGAAGCAATATGATTTACCCAATTAATTTCAGAAAATTGAATCCAATCAGTTACAACAATTATTCCATCGCAATCTGAAATTGCATTTGAAATAGAATTTGAAACCTCAAATGAAGATTGAATTACAGACTTTGGACTAGATTTTAATTGATAAAGACAATTCTCTATATCAATTTCGTTTACTTTAGGATCGAATATTTTTAATTTTGCCCCCTCAATAATAAGCTCTTCGCAAATTTTTATTGCAGGAGATTCTCTAGTATCGTTAGTGTTAGCTTTAAATGCAAAACCTAATATCGCAATTGTCTTTCCAGTTATTGTTCCAAAAAGTTTATCTAGAACTACATCAATAATTCTTTTTTGCTGCCAATCATTTATTTCAATTACTTTTTCCCAATAAGATGAGGTTTCTTTTAAACCATAATGATCGCAAATATATATTAAGTTAAGTATGTCTTTTTTAAAGCAACTTCCACCGAATCCTGGCCCTGAATTAAGAAATTTATTACCAATTCTTCGGTCCATGCCTACTGCTTTTGAAACTTCTTTTATATCAGCTCCTGTTGCTTCACAAAGAGCAGAGATTGAATTAATGGAACTAATCCTTTGAGATAAAAATGCATTTGCTGTAAGTTTTGATAATTCAGAACTCCAAAGATTTGTTTTAATTATTTTTTCTTTGCTTACCCAATTAAGATATATTTCTTCTAAACAAGTTATTGCTTTTTTGCAATTACCTCCAATAAGAACTCTATCCGGATTCTCTAAATCATTAATAGCAGATCCTTCAGCTAAGAATTCAGGATTGGATAATACTTCAAAAGTTCTTGGTGAATTTGTGTCCAGATATTTATATGACTCTAGTATTTCTTTTATCGTTTGGGCTGTCTTAACTGGAAGAGTACTTTTTTCAACAACTATCGTCTGTCCCTTAGAAAATTTAGCTATTTGACGAGCTGAAGCCTCTACCCACTTTAGATCGCTAGCTTTACCCGATCCTTTACCTTTTGTTTTAGTGGGGGTATTTACTGATATGAAAATCATGTCGGCAGAAGATATATTTTCTTCTAAATCGGTTGAAAAGTGCAAATTTTTTCCTCTTACAGATTCAATTATTTCTGATAAGCCTGGTTCATAAATTGGAATTTTTGAAGTATCTGGATTGTTCCATTCCTTTATTCTTTCTATACTAATATCGACTACATTGACTTGGATATCCTCACAATATTTTGCTATTACTGCCATTGTAGGACCTCCTACATAACCAGCTCCTATGCAACATATATTTCTAATCTTCTTTTGCATTTGTGCAGTTTTATTTATTAATTTGAAATTATTTTAGAGTTTACTATACCATTTTATTATTGAAAGATATTTAAATATAGGCTTTTTCATTTACATAAAAGGTATCTATGAGATCTAATTTATTTTATATTTATTGAACTCGAAATCTTAAAACATACCTTTACTTATAGATATTCAACTTAATAAATTATATTTATAAATTAAATATTATATTAAATTATTAATAATTAAAAAAAATAAATGGGACGCATATTAATAACTGGAGGGGCTGGTTATATAGGAAGTCATATTTGTTTTCTTTTACTTTCAAGAGGTTATAAAGTTATAGTGTTTGACTCGTTTGTGAATAGTTCCTATAAACTTTTGGATAATATCAAGAAACAAATTTTAATTACTAAGCCTTACTTTTCTGGGAATCTTGAAGTAGTAGATGGTGATATAAGAAATAAATATATTCTCCAAAAATTGTTTGAGAGATCAATTAAAACAGATGAGGATAGAATTATAGGTGTAATACATTGTGCAGGATTAAAATCGATATCTGATTCAATAAAAAGACCATTTGAATATTGGGACAATAATGTTTTAGGTTCTATAAATTTATTTAATATAATGCAATCTTTTAAATGTAAAAAAATTGTTTTTAGTAGTAGTGCATCAATATACGAGTGTAGTAATTTAAAACTTCACGAAAATTCTAAGATTAATCCTAAGAATACCTATGGAAATACAAAATATGTCATTGAAAAATTGCTTAGAAATATATTCGAATCTGAAAAAAATGAATGGAGCATCGCTAATTTACGTTATTTTAACCCAATTGGTGCCCACCCTGAAGGAATAATTGGAGAGGACTCGAATGGTCATCCTAATAATATTTTCCCTTTATTAAATAAAGTTGCAGCAGGAAAGATCAGTAAAATAGAAGTATTTGGCAAGGATTGGCCAACTCCAGATGGTACTTGTTTAAGAGATTATATTCATATTATGGATTTAGCTGAAGGCCATTGCTTGGTCTTTGATTACATTTTTAGACAAAATATTTTTTTAAATTTAAACTTAGGGACAGGAGAGGGGACAAGCGTATTAAATCTCATAGAAGTTTTTCAAAAAGTTAATAAAGTTAAAATCCCTTTTACTTTTACATCAAGAAGAATAGGTGATAATGGAATTGTTATAGCTGATAATAGATATGCTAAAGATATTTTAAATTGGGTTCCCAAAAGGTCAATAGAGGATATGTGCAGAGACGGATGGAAATGGGAAAGAAATAATCTTTAGTTAAAAAAATTAATTAATATATTTATTATTTCACTCAAATAAATTATTTAATTAACGACCATATTCATCTTTAAATCTAACAATATCATCTTCACCTAAATATGTACCGGTTTGAACCTCTATTATAACCAATGGTATTTTACCTGGATTATGTAGTCTATGTTTGGCGCCTAAAGGAATAAATATACTTTGATTTTCTCCTAAAAAGATTTTTTTTTCATCCAGCTCAATATTGGCAGTTCCTGTAACTACTGTCCAATGTTCAGCTCTATGATGATGCATTTGTAGTGACAACATTGAACCAGGATTTACTTCTATTCTTTTTACTTGCCAACGATCTTCACTTACTAATAATGTGTAGTTGCCCCATGGCCGAAATGTTTTTCTGTGATTAGTACCTTCTTTAAGTCCTTTTTTGCAGATGTCTTCGACAACACTTTTTAGTTCTTTTGAAGAATCTTTTTTTGAAACAAGAACTGCATCAGAAGTTTCTACTACTATTAAATCTTTTAAACCTAATGCAACTAATATTCTATTGTCACTTCTCAAGTAACAATTATTAGATTCTTTTTCAATAATATTTCCCAAAAGAACATTATTATTAGAATCTTTTTCTTCACTTTCCCATACTGATTTCCAACTGCCAATGTCACTCCAATTTGCTTCTAAAGGCAAAACGGTGCCAGAACTAGTTTTTTCCATAATTGCAACATCTATTGAAACTTCTGGAGATTTTTGAAATTCTGCATTATTTATCCTTATGAAATCAAGATCAAGACTTTTTTGATCAAATGAATTTTTGCAATAACTTAGTATCGAAGGAGCATGCAGTTCTAGTTCTTGTAAAAACTTTTTGATTGTGAACATAAATATCCCGCTATTCCATGTATATTTTTTATCTTTATATATTTCTGAAGCTAGTTTAAAATCTGGTTTTTCAATAAATTTATTTATATTTGCTCCTTCTAGTTTATTATTTTCTAAAGATTTATAGCTTTCAATATATCCATATCCTGTCTCTGGATATTTTGGGACAATTCCAAAAGTTACTAAACGTTCTTTCTTTGCATAATTATATCCGAGATTAATAACTTTTCTAAATTGTTCAGAATTTTCAATTACATGATCAGCAGATAAAACTAATAAAACCGAATCATCTGCCTCATCTTCCAATGCTTTTAATGCACCAAGAGTTATTGCGGGAGCTGTGTTTTTGCCAATCGGTTCTAAAATTATTGCCTTAGGTTTAATACCTATCTCTCTCATTTGTTCAGCAACTAAAAACCTATGTTCTTCATTACAAACTAGGATTGGGGCATCTAGGTTTTCTATATTAGATATTCTTTTATGTGTTGCTTGTAGTAGGGAAGTTTTACTATTCTTTTTTAACTTTAAAAATTGCTTGGGATAACTTTTCCTAGAGAGTGGCCATAATCTCTTACCGTCTCCTCCACAAAGAATTAATGGAATTATTTTATTATTCATTGTTCTTCAAGTTTTAATTTTAATTCTTTATTTGTGATTATTGACTTAATTTTACCTTTTTCCAATTCGATAATTTTATCGCAATTAATGAGTGTTTTTAGCTTATGTGCAATTGTTATTATGGTTTTTGTTTTTCTTTTATTATGAATATTTTTAATGACCTTTTCTTCGGTAAAGGAATCTAAAGCACTAGTGGATTCATCCATAATTAATATATCAAGGTCATTATAAATTGTTCGAGCAATTCCAATTCTTTGTTTTTGACCACCGCTTATCTTTATTCCATCTTCGCCAACAAAATCTTTAGTTTGATTTTTTTTAGAATTAACAAAATCATTTAAACATGCTTGATCAATTGCAGTATTTAATTTTTTCGTATTAATTAATTGTGGATTAACACAAAAAGCAATATTACTCTCAATTGTTGAATTTATTAAGAAAATTTTTTGAGGAATATAGTCTATAAGGCTTCTCCACTTAAATAGGATTTTTTTGTTATCTACGTTAAAAATATCTTTATCATCAACATATATATTACCTTCTGTTGGCTCAAGTAATCCCATTAATAAGTTAATCAATGTAGTTTTACCGCTCCCAGTCTTACCAATAATGCCTATGCTCTCACCTTTGCTTATTTTTAAATTAATATTATTTAAAATATTTTCATTTTCATTAATTGAATAAGATAAATTTTTTATTGTTATATCCTTTTTGAAAATATTTGATTTAAATTCTTTAAAGTTTTCTTTTTTGAAATATTTTAATTTTAGTAGTTGGTTTATTTTATTTAATCCTCTGTTATAAAAAAATAATAAAGACCATGATCTATATATAGTATTTAATGAAGGTAATAATTTTTGAGCACCTAATGCAAAAGTCCCAAGTAGAGGAATAATATTTCCTCCTTTATAGCTAAATGTTATTAGTCCAGCTAAAGAAATAACTATTATGCCAAGTCCTTCAAATAAATATTTTGGGAAAGTTGTTATAAATGCATTTAGACCTTGATATTTTCTTGTAATGTAACTTTCTTTCTTAAAACGCTGTTGATAGTATTCCTGATTAGATTTTAAAATTATTTCTTTAATAGATCCAATACTTTCTTGGATGATATTTAAAAAATTTGAAGTGGCAATTAATTCAAATTTACTATATTTGTCGACTTTTTTATTTGTAAGAATTCCTACTAACAAATAAAGAAAGGATAATAAAATAACAGTTAATATAGTAATGAAAAAGCTTAATCTTAATAGTGCAAAAATTAAACTTAATGAAAGTATTATCGATGTAATCAAAGATAATAAGTTTTCTATAAAAAATCCTGTTTTATCTATATTTTTAGTAAGGTTAGTTATTATTTCTGTAGAGCTGTGATTTACGTGGTATTTAAAATTCTGATTAATTATATTTTTAAATACTTTTTCTTCAATATATATTAGGAGTGAAATCCTAAACTTCATTCCAAACCATAAATTAAATATTCTCATTCCTGAACTTAATGCAATAAAGAAGATAAAGATAAAGGAAGTTACTATAACTTGATTCTTATTATTAATAAGAAAAGAATTAATTATGGAATATTTTTGAATTTGAAATTCAGGATCTGAAATTGATTCAAGAAATATTCCAGCTGAGGCAAGAGTTAAGAACTCCAAAAATCCATTAAAAATATTAGTTAAAAGTAATAGTATTATTTGTGTTTTTCTTATGAAATCAAGTGTTTCAAATAGTGAAATGATAGATAAAAGGATTTTCTTTTCTTTCATGGTTTTTTAAACAGAGAAGAATTTCTAAAAATTCTAAATAAATTGTTTAATTTTTTTATAACTCGAATTAAAAAATTTTTTCTCATCCAGCTCATCTCCCAATGATGCGTAGCAAAACTTTCTTCCATTACTTCATCATAAAATTTTAATGAACTTTTAATTAGAAATGAAGGATATGGATAACAATAATTGGAGGGCAAAATTAGATTCATGTAATTTGAAAATATGCCAGAATTTTCGAAATATACTTTAGTTAAATATTTTGGACCTGTATTCTCCATAACATAATATTCATTTGGATTTTTCTGATCAACTTTAATTGATGAAATAATTTTCTTTAAAATAATATTTGATTGAGAAGTCATTAAAAAGCCATTAAGTATCTCGGGTTCATAATTAAAACCTAAACATGATACAAAATCAAAATATAATAAAAAATCAGGAATTTTTTTTAAACATTCAAAATCTGTATCAATATATATACCTCCAAATTGATAGAGAATCTCGTAACGTGCGAGATCACTTTTTAAACCTTTATTTTGTGTATAATCGAACAATTTTCTATTCTTTAGTTGTAAAAGGTTAATGTCTTTATCAGTCCACAATTTATATTCCCATTCAGGATTATGCCTTTTCCAGCTATCGCACCACTTTGAGTATTTTTTTGGGAGCTTTGAACCAAGCCATATTTGATGGATTTTTTTGGGTATTTTCTCAGAATTATGAAAAGAATTATTATTTATTAAATCAATTTTTTTTTCAAAATTTTTAGCTAAAGCATTCCATTTATCTATGGATCTAATTTTTCTTATGAAATCCCACTTGAATTTACTATATCGAGCAAAATTACTTTCAAAAAAATAATTATTCATTTTAAATATATGGATTCTTTGGCAATTCTTTGTATTCCCAATTAAATGCAACCATTTTTTTTATCGTTTCCTTTTCTGGATCCTCTTTGAAAAGCATATTTAAGTTTAACGAATTATCTATAAGTCCAATTAAATTTAGAAAATCTTTTAGTTTTAATATTAATTTAAAAGACAATATTTTAAATCTATTAATAACACTTTTATTGTTTAGTTTTAAATATTCAATACCTTTTATATAGTGATCATTTAATTTTTTATGAGCAATTTTGTTAAAATGCATCCCTAATAAGAATTTTTCTAATTCTCTATTATTAGTTGTGTAGATGAAGTTCCCCACCTCTTCAAATCCATATCCATCTTTATTCAACCTATGTCTTAAAATAACTTTATAGAGATTAATAATTAAATTAAAAAATTTTTTATGTAATTTTGGATTGCAACTGTTTTGATCATTTGGTTCAATAATAATTACACCTTTTTTACATACTCTAAAAGCTTCATACAATGCTAACCAAGGTCTTGGGAAATGATGTAGTGCTTCTTTTATAAGTACATAGTCAAATTCATTATCCTTAAAACTTAAGTTTTCTGCATTCTCTTTTTTATATTTATGTATAAAACCAATTTCTTTTGATTTCTTAAGTAAATGATCAGAAAAATCAGTTGCTAAAGCATCAACTCCTTTATTAATTAGAAAGTTTGCTTCACTACCATATCTGCCATCTCCCAAGGTAAGCCATTTATCTTTTTTGTTTATAAATGCCATCAATGGGTTGAGCATTCTTTGATGCCGCCAATAATCAAGGTTGTCTTGTTTAAGCCAATTCTTTGAATGATCTGCTCTTTTTTTGTCAGAAATACAACTTAACCATTCTCTATCTTGATTATCATATTTAATTTCCATAGTTATATTTATATTGTTTAAATTCAATTATGCTTTTATTTTACTTTAAAAAGATAATTTTCAAAAATCGTAAAGATACTTTTTAACTCCCATCTAATTCATCTTTGTAAATCTTTAAGATTCTATAAAATATACGTTGAGTTATTATATTAGGAAAAGGTTCCTTGAAATCAATGGAAAAGAGAAAATATTTATTCAAGGATTATTCCAAGAAACTTTTTGATGCACTAGAAAGAGTTGAACAATTAGAGATTGAAAAGCTATTATTAAACATTCAAAAAATTATTGGAACCAATGCAAATGTTTTTTTACTTGGTAACGGAGGAAGTCAGGCTAATGCTCATCATGTTTCTGGTGACTTTATCAAGACATTCTCGATGGCAGGTTTAAAACTTAAAATTTCATGTTTGGCTGATAATGTATGTCATCTCACTGCCGCTTCAAATGATGTTTCATTCGAAGATTCATACGCTATGCTTATTAATAATATAATTGATCAAGGAGACTTAATAATATATTTATCTGGTAGTGGGAACTCATTAAATTTAGTAAAGTGCGCGAGGAAAGCAAAGTCTCGGGGTATCAAACAAGCATCAATAACGGGTTTTAATGGAGGGGCATTAAAAGAAATTGTTGATATTCCTATACACATAAATATTGACGATATGGAAATAGCTGAAGATATTCAATTATCTATATTTCACTACATAAAACAAAGATTAATAGATATTTATGAAGAAAATTTTTCGAATATTAATGCTTCAAAATATAGCAAAAGAACTCTAGAAAATTTGATCTCATGATTTTCATTGGCAAAGCACCTTATAGAATTTCTTTATTAGGTGGAGGATCTGATTTGGGCTGGTTCGTAAAAGATAATTCATATGGGATATGTTTTGGATATTCATTAAGAAAGTATTCTTATTCAGTTATAAATGTTCTCCCACATGGAGCTTTAAAAGGAATTCTGGATTATTCTACTAGAGAAGAATACAAGTACATTGATGAAATAGTTCATCCAATTGTACGGGAAGTTTTAAGTAAGTTTAATATTAGTAATCTAATTGAACTAAAATCATTTGGTTTTGCTTCAGGAGGATCTGGATTGGGAGGCTCTGCCTCATTTATTTTGTCTTTATTAACTGCTCTGTCTAAAGCATTTGAATTGAATTTATCTGATCAAGAAATGATTGATTTGGCTTCTCAAATTGAGATAGAGAGATTAAAAAAGCCAGTTGGCAAACAAGATCAATTTCTATGTAGTAGATCTGGATTTAATTCATTTACTTTTTATGATGATGGTTCACATAAAGTAAATAATATTTCTGATACTAAATTAAAAGTCTTAAAAAGATTAGTAAATAACTTTTATTTGATCCCTACCAACAAAGTAAGAAAAAGTGAGAAAATTTTATTATCACAAAAAAAAGATAAAATTTCTTTTGAAAAAATTAAGGAAATCAGAGATATTGCAAAAAGATTTATTGATTTTGATGATGAAAGGGACTTTAAGATTGAAGAGCTCTTTAATAATTCAGTAAAGGATTCATGGTCAATTAAGAAAAATCTTTCAAATGTGATGACCAATGCTCTTGATGAACAATTTGAAGTTATAAATAAAGAAATACCCAATAATTGGATCAGATTATTAGGAGCAGGAAGTGGTGGATATTTTTTAGTATCTTCCAAAATAGATTCCAATGAAATTATTAAAAAATCAGATTTAAATGGAATAAAAGGTATTTTTAAGTCAGAGATTTCAGATGAAGGTATATCAAGTTTTTCATTATGAACATTGGTAAATATAATGTTGTTATTGCTTGCGGAGGTAAGGGTTCTAGGCTAAGAGAAATCTCAAATAATACCCCCAAGCCTTTATATCCAATTGCAGGCAAAAGCACATTAGAAAGATGTTTGGAGCAATTAATTAAAAATGATTTAAATGATATCTTAATAACAACTTCTTTTAAAAGTAATATTTTTAAAACTTACATAGAGAAATTTAAGAAAAAATTAAATTTAAGGATCGATACTTATTTCGAAAAAATTCCTATGGGTGAATGCGGTTCTCTTTGGGAAGTAAAAGATAATCTTTCTGAAGACTTTATTTTTATAAATGGCGATCTTATCTTTTCGATAGATTTTAAAAGGTTTATCAATTTTCATGAAAGATTAAAATCTAAAATCACTCTTGTCACACATACCAGTGATCACCCTACAGACTCAGACTTGATTTCATCTCCTAATGGATATTTAATTGAAGATATATTTTCTAAAAATAAAATAAAACAATTTAATAAAAATGCATATCTAGGTAATGCAGGAATTTTTTTAATTAATAGAGAAGTCTTAAATATTATTGATAGGCCGGATAATTTAAAATGTTATTCAGTTTTTCATTATCTTATTGATAAAATTTTTGAAAAAAAAATTAATATTTTTTCCTACAATACCTCAGAATACATTAAGGATATGGGCACGCCCAAAAGATTAAAAACTGTTGAAAAAGATATCAAAAACAAATTAGTGAATAAAAAAAATTATAAAAAAAAACAAAAAGCTTTATTTATTGATAGGGACAATACCGTTATATATTGTCCTATCGGAAAGTATGTAATTGATAAACAAAAAATACAATTTCTAAAAAAAAATATAGATAATATTGCTCATTTATCAAAAAACTTCGATTTGGTTTGTATGGTTACAAATCAACCTATAATCTCAATGGGAGTTATTGATTTAAATTCTTTAGATGACATAAATAGCTTTGTAGTAAAATACTGTCTAGAAAGAAAGCTCAAAATTGATGTTGTAACATTTTGTCCTCATCATCCTCATAAAGGATTTGAGGGAGAAGTTCCTTATTTGAAAACAGTATGCTTTTGTAGAAAACCTAATCCTGGATTGTTTTTGGAGCAAGCATTTCTAAGAAATATAGATCTTGAAAGTTCTCTTATGATTGGAGATTCAGAAATTGATTTTATCGCTGCAAAAAATGCAGGTTGTAATTATAGGCATGTAAACCAATTATGAGTTATTCTTTTTTTGGAACTTGTTTTAATGATCATTATCATTTGTTTCAATGTTTAGATACAATGATAAATCAATCTTTAGAGCCTAAAGAAATAATAATTATAGATTCTGGGAATGAAAATATTGAAAAAAAAATAATATCAAAATTAAAGAAATCTGATATTAAACTTATTTATATTTTTAGAAAATTATCAAGAGTTGAGTCTTTAAATTTAGGGTTAGATTATTCAAATCATAAATATAGTTTAAGGTTTGATTCACGTTCAAGATTTCACAAAAACTATGCAAAGAATGCAATAAATATCCTGAAAAAAAAATCTATTAATGCTGCAGTAGTTGGTGGTGCTCCTTCAATAATTGCGGAAAAAGAAAATTTTGAATCAAAAATTTGTGCAGATATTTTTAGTAGAGATTATATATTTTTTTATCCTAATCATAGAAAATTAAATTATACAGGATATGTTAGTTCAGTTTATTTAGGCTGTTTTAATACATTTTTAATTAAAAGTATTAAGTACCGAGAAAGTTATAAAATGATTTCAGAAGATTCACTTATTATAAGTGATTTAAATGAGAAAGGATATAAAACATATATATCTGAAGATATAAAAGTTTCATATGTAAGTAGATCATCTTTTATTAATACTTTAAGACTTTTTAATACTTATGGTTTCTGCAGAGCAAATACAATTCTCATTTCAAAAAAGGCATTTCTTTCTATGAGACATTTTTTGATTTTTCTACTTTTAGTTATGTTTTTTATATTAATTGTTTTTATTTCTTTAAAAATTTTATTTTTATTACCTATACTTTTATTTATATTTAATTGCCTAGGAGAATTTTTTTTGATTGGTCTAAAGAAATCTTTCATCATACCTTTTTGTGCAACTTTATGTCAGATTTCCTGGATATCTGGATTTATTCGTAGTTTTTTGATTATTTTTAAGAAGAAATCCACAATGAGTAATTACATTAATTGAATAAAAACATAATAGTTACAGGAGGAGCTGGTTTTATTGGAGCTAATCTTGTTTCATCTTTAATAAAAAAAGGTTTTGAGGTTTTTGTTTTTGATAATCTTTCCTCCGGTAATATTTCTAATTTACCTCTAGACAAAATTAAATTTTTTAATTTAGATTTAAAATCTAAAATTGAAAACTGGCCAAATATAGAAGCCTCAAAAATTTTCCATTTTGCAGCTAACGCAGATGTTAGAGGTGGAATTACTAATCATAATATTGACTTTAATGAAAATCTTTTGGTTACAAAAAATGTTTGCGATTATGCAGTTTTAAATAAAATAAGAAATCTTATTTTTTCTAGTAGTGCAACTGTTTATGGGGAACCTGATTTATTCCCAACACCTGAAAATTTCTATAGTTATCAAACTTCTCTATATGGTGCGAGTAAAATGTCATGCGAATCATTTATTCAAGCATATTCAAATTATGGTTATTTTCGTTCAACAATATTTCGTTTTGTTTCTTGGGTTGGGAATGGTTATTCACATGGAGTTATTTATGATTTTGTTAAAAAGCTACTTAAAGATTCATCAAGATTAGAAATTTTAGGAAACGGTAAACAAATAAAATCTTATTTAGATGTCAGAGATGGAGTTGAAGGTGTTTTAAGTATATCTTCAAAAAACAAGGAAAATTCAGCGGTTTACAATTTGGGTCATGATGAATCCATAAATGTAATTGATCTTGCCAGGGTTGTTTGTGATGAAATGAATTTAAAAGGCACAAAGTTAGAATTTACAGGAGGTGTTAGAGGATGGGTAGGTGATTCACCTATGGTTCGTTTGGATACCAATAAAGCAAAAAATTTAGGATGGAGTCCTAAAATTTCTATAGATGATAGTATTAGAAATACAGTTAGATATTTATTGAAAGATAAGGCAAATAGATTTAGATAATATCTAAAAAAGATAATCTATTAATAAAGATTTAATTTTTTGCAAATGATGATAAATAAAGAAAATATTTCCAGGAATAACCAACTTAAAAGTGAATATGATTTTCCTTATTATTGATAAATTATTATTTAATATTAGTTGTTTAAAATTTGTGAATGATATTTTTGATGAGGAAATTCCATCCAAATAAAAATTACAAATTGGTTTTTGGATATATATTGTTATTTGAGATTCTTTAATTATTTTTTTTTTCCAATATCCATCTGCAATCATATTATATTTATTATCAAAATCATATTTTTGAGCTAACTTCTTGGAAATTAACATACTTTGATGATTAGGTTCAAAAAATTTCAACCAAATATCTATGTTTTTTAATTTATTTCCTGGAAAATACCAAGTAATTTTTTTTGAAGCGATAATTTTAGCTTGTCCAAATATCAAAAAATAATTATTATTTATCTCTTGAGCTTTTGAGGCAAGATTATTTAGTGATGATTTATTATGAAATTCATCACCGCTATTTAAGAAAATAATAGCATCCCCTTTTGCAATCTTCTTCCCATAATTCATACATGGATAAATGCCTTTTATCTTAAGATTATTTGTTTTTATATGTCTTAGAAAAAATTTGTTATTTATCGACTTTTTTTTAAATTTACTTAAAATAATTTCTCTATATTCAAAGTTAATATTGTCAGATCCGTCAATGATTAACCACTCTACTTTATAGTTTATTGTTTGTATTTCGATGCTTCTAAGAGTTCTTAAGAAGTTTTGATTATCATTTTTTGTAAGTGTTAAAATAGAAACTCTTATATTATTATTATTCATATTACTTGAATAAGTAATTATGTGTTCATGCTAAAATCAAAAAAAATTTTTAATGCAGGATATTCAGGATATTCCGGTTTTGATACTAGCATACAATAGGTATGAAAAATTTCTAAAATGTTTTCAAACTTTATATAGTTATGGTTGTAGAAATATTTATATCTCTTTAGATGGAACAAAAAATAATTACGATCTTAATCAACAAGAAAAAATAATAAAATTCTATCTAAATCAAAAATTATCTGGATTAGGAAAAATTAATAGATTAAAAGAAAATAACGGATGTAGGTTAGGACCTATCAAAGGGATATCTTGGTTTTTTGAGAAGAATGAATATGGAGTTATTCTTGAGGACGATCTAATTATTTCTAAAAATTGTTTAAAAGCTTTTTATAAATTACTTAATTCTTATAAGGAAAGTAATAAATACATGTCTATTTCTTCATTTTATGAATATTCTAATGAAGATAAAGAATATTTATATTCTATGCCTATTTGGAGAAGTTGGGGGTGGGCAACATGGTCAGATAAATGGTTTAAGCATATTCAAATTACAAAAGAGATTAAAAAATTAGGATTATTTGAACTTTATAAATTTTTACCAATTCAATTAAGATCTTTTGAAACTATTAAAATTCTAAAATCTTGTCAATTAGATTTGATTGATGCTTGGGATTATGAGTTCAATTTTTCTCATATTTACTTAAATTATAAATCACTTACATTAGGAGGTATAAATAATTATGTATATGGATTTGATGAAACTGCAACTCATACTTTGGATATAAATTCTATTGGTATAGATTTTCAATTATTTAAAGAGAGAGATTTTGATTTTTCAATTATTAAAGATTTTGATTTAAGGAGCCTAAAACTTGTTCTAAAGAAATGTGGTTTTTTTTATAAAAATAAATATAAAAAAACAAATATAATTTTTGTTCTAATTTATTCTTACCTTTATATGATAATTTTGAATCTAAGAATTTTTAAAAGACATCTTAAAAAATTATTTTTATTTAGAAAGACCTAGTATAATGTTATTTAAATGAATTTAATTTTGTAATATTGGCATTATTATTCACATCTGGGGGAGGAAGGTTAGGTAATCAGCTGTTAAATATTTATCATCTTATGGCAATTTCTTATGAATATAAATTAAAGGTAGAAAAATTAATTGATCCGTATTGTATAACTAACGAATTTAAATTAAAAATATCTTTTAATGAAGGAAAGATAAACTTAGCGATCTTAGATATAAAAAATAAGTTTCTCTTTCTAGTTTTTAAATTAGCAATTAATTTACTTGTAAGGTTGATTCACTTAATATACTTTCTTTCTCCAAATGCACATTCTTATAAAATAGGAATGAGAAATAATAGATTGAAATTTTTAATAGCCAAACAATTAACTAGTGAAGAAACTAAAGATTTTTTAATTAATAAATCAAGAATGAAAAATATTGCATTGTCTGGATGGGGAATTAGAGATTGGAATTTAGTAAATAAATATAAAGAGGCAATCAAAAAAAATATGGAATATAATTTTTTGAATTTAATAAATTATAAAAGATTCTCAAAAAATGAGAAATATTTGTTTGTTCATATAAGAAGAACTGATTTCTTATTGGTAGATTCTTATAAAGAAATTAATTTCTCAGATTATATATGGGCTAAATCTATTAATAGTCTTTGTAAAGTAAATTCTCTTAATAAGGTAATTATTTTTAGTGATGGTGAAATCTCCTCTTATATGAAAAATATAATCACAAATGAAAATATAAAAATTAAAATTCCAAGAGAGAATAAAAAAAACACATTTTTGCAATTATTTGTTAAATATTTATCTAATGCAGATCTTATTTTATGTAATGCTTCAACATTAAGTTTGAGTATTTCATTTGTTTTTCATGATTATGTGTATTTGCCAAAAAAAAGTAAATCCTTTTTTAAAAGAATTCCTTTAAGTACTGCTCATAATATTTCCCCCTGTTCTTTAAATTGGAAATAAAGATATTTATCTTGCTAAAAAAATCTTAATTTATTCTGTAATTTTTCCTTTTTATAACTTTCGTAAGTAAGCTTTAAACCTTCAAAAAATTCTATTTTTGGCTCCCACCCCAAACTCTTTAATTGTTTAATGTCCAGAACTTTTTGATACGTTCCATCAGGCTTCGTTTGATCCCATTTTATTTCCCCTTTAAATTCTGTAATCATACTTATTTGGCTTGCTAAATCTTTTATTGTAATATCAATACCTGTTCCCACATTAAGCCAAGTCAAAGGTTCACCTTGATTATTTTTAGGTGCAGATGATTCATTAGGATCCCAATTTTCAAGAGAGAATAAACATGCATCTGCTAAATCATCTACATGCATGAATTCTCTTCTTGGTTTCCCTGACCCCCAACAGGTTATTGATTTTTTATTTTCTTCTTTGTGCTCATGGAATTTACTCAAAAGTGCAGGCAAAACATGACTATTCTCAATATGATAATTATCTCTTGGCCCATAGAGATTTGTAGGCATTAAAGAAATCGCATCAAACCCATGTTGCTTCCGAAGAGAATCACATAATTTAATTCCTGCTATCTTTGCTAAAGCATATGATTCATTTGTAGATTCTAGTTCACCAGAAAGTAGTGATTCTTCCTTGATTGGCTGCTTGCAATTTTTTGGATATATGCAACTACTTCCTAGAAACAGTAATCTTTTGGTATTATTCTTCCATGAATTTTCAATAATATTATTTTGAATTTTTAAGTTTTCAAGTAAAAAGTCAGCAGGGTATGTTTTATTTGCATATATGCCTCCTACTTTTGCTGCAGCAATAATTACTATTGATGGCTTTGTATTTAGAAACCATTCAGAAACTTCATTATAATTCAAAAAATTAACTTGACTTTTAGTAGGGGAGACCAAGTTTTCGTAACCATTAGAGAGACATATCCTCCGAAGAGCGCTCCCGACCATGCCGTTAATACCAGCTATAAATATTTTATCTTCTTTATTAATTAAGCTCATTTTTATTATGAAATAATATTAAAAATAAATTGAAATTTAATGCTTAGGTTTTGAACCTTTACCATTTAATACAAGTCTCATAGTTTTAAAAAGAATCACCAAATCGAGAAAAAACGAGAAATTTTTTATGTAATATAAATCATAACTTAACTTTAGTTTTGAGTCTTCGATTGAGGCTCCATAAGGATAATTAACTTGTGCCCAGCCACTTATCCCAGGCTTGACAGAATACCTTAGGTCATAATTATCAATTTTTTTTCTTAATATTTTGTCTATATCTGGCCTTTCAGGCCTTGGGCCTATTAAACTCATTTTCCCAGATAGAACTAAAATTAACTGTGGTAATTCGTCAATTCTTAATTTCCTCAAAATAGATCCTAAATTGGTAATTCTTTTATCAAAGTTTTGTGACCATTGAACACCATTCTTTTCTGCGTTAATAATCATTGTTCTTAACTTTATTATCTTAAAAGTCTTGCCCTCAAAGCCAGTGCGAGATTGTGTATAAAATATTGGCCCTCCATCTTGAACTTTAATTAAAATGGCTGAAAATAATAATAAAGGTAGAGTAATAATTAGAAGTAATATACTTATGAACGATTCTCCAAATCTTTTAATTCTTGCTTTAAGTCCATTTTTGTTATAAAAAAATTTTTCTTCAATTATCTCAGATACTTTTACTAGTTCTGATGGATATCGACTAATATATCTTTCGCACCATTTTGACACTTTGTAAAGCTTTATTCCTTTATTATTAAGGTCAAAAATAAACTTAATATCTTTTTCTAAAATCGATTCTTCATTTTCGATTATTACACCTTTTGTATTTGGCATATAAAGGTTTTCATTATTAAACTTTTCTATTTTTATAGTTGATTTATTATTAATGAGACTATTTAAATAATTAATTTTTTCTTCATTACCCCAATAAAGCCATATAGATTTTTTATTATATTTTTTAGATATGTATAAAAAGAACAAACATTGAAGAATATAAGAAAGTAGAAATAAGTTTAAGTAGAATTTTGAAAAATCATTTACAAAATTGGAAAAAGATAAATAACTTATAATATTCCAATCCCAGAAAAAAAGAAAAATTGCCTGAGTAATAAGCAAATTTATTATCAAGCTAAAAATTGTTTTAGATAGTTGAGATATTAATAATAAATTTTTATCTTTATCAATGTAGGCATATCTACCAATGATGTAACTTGAAGTAATCCAAATAAAAGATGTAATAATGGCAAAAATATTTAGAAAAAGCAAATCTGATATTGAATCCTTATATATCTTTATAAATAAATAGTAAAATAATAAAAAATCAAAATTAGATAAGAAAAAAAGACTTTTTCTAGAATTTATCCAAATTAAACCAAATTTCATAATTTTTTTTTAGTTTCTTTTCTTAAAACCTGACTTAATTAGGAGAGCCTCTTTCTTAGCCTCATTCTTGTCATTTTTTATCATTTCTTCAATCATATTTTCTAGTGAGATTTTTGGAACCCATCCCAATCTTTCTTTAGCTTTTGTTGATTCTCCTAATAAATAGTCAACTTCAGTTGGCCTAAAATATCTAGAATCAACTCTTATAACTATTTCATTAGTATCAACTCTTTTACCAACTTCATCAAGACCTTCTCCTTCCCAATAAATGCCATTTTCTTTCCCATTCCCCCATCCTAAAAAACCTGCACAAATTTCAGCAAATTTCCTAACACTTTCTGTTCTGCCAGTTGAGATTACGTAATCTTCAGGTTCATTTTGCTGAAGCATTAGCCATTGCATCTCTACATAATCTTTTGCATGACCCCAATCTCTTTTTGAATTTAAATTTCCAAGATAAAGACAATTATCTAAACCTGCGTTTATGCGAGCTAAACCTCTAGTTATTTTTCTCGTTATGAAGGTTTCTCCTCTTCTAGGGCTTTCATGATTAAAAAGTATTCCATTACATGCAAACATTCCGTAAGCTTCTCTATAGTTGACCGTTATCCAATATGCATATAACTTAGCAACTGCATAAGGACTTCTTGGATAGAAAGGCGTCTTTTCATTCTGGGGCCTTTCTTGTACGAGTCCATATAGTTCACTTGTACTTGCTTGATATATTTTAACTTTTTTATTAAGTCCTAATATTTTTATAGCTTCCAAAATCCTTAAAGTTCCCAAACCATCACAATTTGCAGTATATTCAGGACTTTCAAAACTTACTGCCACATGGCTTTGTGCTCCTAAATTGTAAATCTCATCAGGTTCTATTTCCTTGATAAGTCTAATTATGTTTGTACTGTCTGTAAGATCTCCATAATGCAAAAAGAATGAAGGTTCTTTTTCATGTGGGTCTTGATATAAATGATCTATTCTTTGAGTATTAAAACTACTGCTTCTTCTCTTGATTCCATGTACTTCATAATTCTTATTTAATAAAAGTTCTGCTAGATAACTGCCATCTTGTCCCGTTATACCTGTTATAAGTGCTTTTTTTTTATTATTTTTCATATATTTAAAGGACTCATTTTGCCTAATTTTAGACATCGCAAAATTGATTTGTTCAAATAGTTAATAAGAATTTATTTAAATTTTGAATTAACTATTTAATTATTTTTTGATAGTAATTAGTGTAATTATTTTCTTCTTTAATAAAGGCTCTCATGCCCGCCAATAGAATCCAACAGAAAATGCTAATGCGTCCGTCAAAATATTGAATATCAGCTAAATGCGATATAAAAAAAATCAGTGAAGAAGCACTCCATGCTTTGTGAAAAGTTTTATGATAATCAATAATTTTGTTTGAATTATGAGAAAATTTGTTTATTTTTTTAAAAGAAAGATATAGGAGACAAATATAGGTAGAGAAAATTATTAGCGATGGAATAATACCATAACTAATTGCTAGTTCTAAAGGTAAGTTGTGTACGTGACCAAACCATTCTCCGCTTTTTATTTCATATAAAATTGGGAATGAGGCTGCTCCCCAACCAAAAATTGGTTTGTTAAAAATGTATATAAGAGCTGCATTTAATTTATTTATTCTTGGATAGGTTTTGAAATATTCAAAACCTATTTCTGGAAATAATGTGTAAATACGTGCTGGGACAATTGATTTCATAAATATTTGAATCTCTATAGGAAAAATTGGGATGACTGTTAAAGCTAAAATTAATAAAGCTATTGCGATTATGGGTAAATACCAAATTAAACTAGATGAACCTAATACTATTGGTGAGGATATTATTAATCCTAAAAATGCATTTCTTGAATCTGTGAGGGTAATAAATATGAGAAAACTTATAGTTATTGCGATAAGAAGGATTTTTTTAGCTAATTCTCTCTTAGGTCTAATCAATTCTGATAAACAAAATGGCCATACCATAACCATCCAGAGTCCTGCATAATTTTGGTTATTGAAAAGACCGGATAATGAACCTACTTCAGATAATGGTTTTTGGAACCATATAATTAGCCCATTAAGTACCTGAAATGGACCATTAATACTTAGAAGTTGAAGTATTCCAGAAAAAATAACTGGTATGGAACCACAAATTAGTAGTTTTGCTGTTAATAATCTTTTATGGTGAGTATCCAAATATTTTTGAAATGCCCAAAAACTTAAAAATAAAGGTATCCAGTTAAGCAAGCCAATTACAGAAAGTTTTGGATCCCATAAAGAATCTAGGGAATCTAAAGACCTATTAAGATGTACTAAAGTACTAAATATCATGAAAAAAGAACTTAGAATAAATGGATAATTCCATTTATCTTTAAAAAAATTACGAGGTTTTAAGAAACTTATAAAAACAGAAGTCAAAAAGAAAAGGATTGAGACTCCAACCGCAGAAGCAAGCAAAAAAACTCCTATTAAGAAAAAAATATGTCCTAATTTATCAATATTGAATTCTTTTAAAACTTTTTTATTGCTTATACTAATCATCTTTTCAAATATTATGTTTATGATAAATATTTTTCTTTATTATCTAATTGATTCTGGGTAGCTTAAAAAATTGCACATTAAAAACATCTTCAAACAAAAAATTTCACTCTTCCAGGATTAGCGAGACTTTTGAGTCAATAGTTTTTAATTTCTTAATACTTGAATAATGGTTTATTTTCTTGAAGGGAGTTATGTATTCTCCGAATTTAGAACAATAATTCCAGCCTACTTCATTATGAGAACATAACAGGGGTCGATCTTTTTCTTTTAATTCATGAAAGGTTCTCGTAAACTGATGTGGACCTGTAAGATTCATTATTGCCTGTTTGGGATGTTCGAAAGAAATGTCTTGAAAATAAAGAAAGTCGTCTTTTATTTTTTCAATAAGAGTTTTTAAATAAGTAGAATTTTTGGGTAAATAAAAAAAACCATTATGAATTACATTCTCATGATTACTTACTTTTTTGTTTTCTAAAACTTTTATTACTTCTATTTTTCTTGGCTCGGATAAAAGAATACCTTTTGAAAAAGATGAATTATACAATTTCTTAACTTTTTTAATATTAATTTCTGACTTCAGATCAAGCCATATGCCTCCGAAAAGATATATGAAACAAATTCTAAAAATATCAATTTTCTGGACAGGAATGACTGATTTTTTGTAAATTTCATAAATTAAGTCATCTTTAAAAAAACGATACATAAACTTATTAACTTGTGAATTAGAATAAATATATAAATTTATATTTTTTTCATTTGAATAGAAGTCCCATTTCTTGAACATTGTTTTTGAGACCCAAAAATTATTTGTACTTGAGACAAAATTAATTTTTTCGCTCGATTCTATTATTTTTTTATGTGATTCTTCCATTAAGAAATTCGGATATTCTCCAAAAACTATCCTTATTAAGTTTTTTCTAATCCAAATGAAATAATTAAGTAAGAAATACATTTTTTTACTTTTTTACGCTTCCTAATGGATTCGAACCATTGACCCACTGCTTAGAAGGCAGTTGCTCTATCCAGCTGAGCTAAGGAAGCACCTAATTATTATATCGGAAGGT
>MDTC01102451.1_pt1 | contig 27626 bp, 23 predicted proteins | sample 811181 | NCBI WGS metagenome assembly MDTC01 (sample SAMN05326644, study PRJNA326480) | marine metagenome | isolation source: seawater | place: Pacific Ocean: North | collected 2011 | reverse complement strand
GTCTTGCGGGAGAGTCCATTTTTGTTTGCAGATGAGGGGGAATCCGCTTTGACTAGGACTTCACTGAAGCGGGATAGGCAGGAAGCGAACCGCAATTCAAGTAACCATGGCAAAAATTAAAGTGGCATGCCCGAAGTGTGGGCAGAAAGTATCTGGCGACGAGTCTTTTTTTGATACGACCGTCGAATGTCCGGTCTGCTCCGCGACGATCCAGTTTCCTGATTCTGCAGCTATGCAGAAGCCGGAAACAAGTAGCCTCGCCGCGGTTCTCGAAGAAGAGGTGGTCAAGACGGGCGACGGTGACGGCAAGCTTCCTTCGGCCTTCTCTGATGAGGGAGTGACACAGATGGAGGAGGCTGCAGCGGAGCCTAGGTCGGAGGCTTTGGAATTAGAGTCGGAGGAGGATGAAGTGGGAGAAGTGCCTTCGCCCATGTTCGGCGCAATTTCGATGGTATCCGCCGTTCTGGGGATAATGACCTGCGTCGGTGGGCCGCTATTCGCCCCTGTCGCAATTATTTTTGGTCATATGGCCGGAGCCAGGGCGAAACAAAGTCCAGTTCAGCCGGCCCCTGGCCAGACTCTTGGAGCCGTGGGCATGATGATTGGTTATGTGAATCTCGTTTTCACCATCCTCGGGCTGATCGTTCTCGTCGTCCTCCGCGAAACGGAAGTTATTCCGGACGGTTTTATTCGTGGCATGATTGCCGGTGAAGAGCCGGCGGAATAGCCCGTTTCTTTGTTGCTGCTTGCAATTCCAGTGGTTTCGCTTACCGCTGCGCGGAGTTTTGGGTTGGAATTGTCATAATTCCAGCTTTTTTAATATTGAATATTTGTTAAATAATAGGAAGCTTAACGAGATACAGCCATGCTAGAAACGACAATCATTAACGTTCGCGGACGCGAAATCGTTGATTCCCGAGGAAACCCGACAGTTGAAGTGGATGTGGAACTGGAAGGCGGTGCCATTGGTCGCGCAGCTGTGCCGAGCGGCGCCAGCACCGGTGAACATGAAGCCTGGGAGCTTCGCGATGGTGATAAAGATCGCTACCTCGGCAAAGGCGTTCTCAAAGCGGTCGCCGCTGTTAACGAGAAGATCAGCGAGGAGCTGCTTGGTATTGACGCGACAGAGCAGACCGTCGTTGACAAAGTGATGTTTGAGCTCGATGCCACCGCCAACAAAAAAGAACTTGGTGCCAACGCCGTCCTTGGGGTGTCTCTGGCGGCGGCTCACGCTGCTGCAAACCAGCTTGGCCTGCCCCTTTACAAGTACCTCGGCGGACCAAACGCAAAGGTGCTCCCTGTCCCGATGATGAACATCATCAACGGTGGTTCTCACTCGGATGCTCCGATTGATTTTCAGGAGTTTATGATTGTGCCCAAGGGTGCTCCGACGTTTCGTGAAGCGCTTCGCCAAGGTGCCGAAATTTTCCACGCCCTCAAGAGCGTCCTTCATGATCGGGGACTTTCTACTGCTGTCGGTGACGAAGGTGGTTTCGCTCCGAAACTGGAGTCTGCTGAAGACGCTCTCGGCGTTATCGGCCAGGCAGTTGAGAAGGCCGGCTACAAGTTTGGCGAAGAAATTTTTATAGCCCTCGATGTAGCTTCTTCCGAGTTTTTCGATAAAAAGAAGGGCAAATATGTTTTCCATAAGTCGGACAATTCCGAAAAGACGGCAGAAGAACTGGTCGACTACTACCTCAAGCTTCAGAGAGAGTTCCCGATCATCTCAATCGAGGATGGTTGTGATGAGAACGACTGGGACGGCTGGAAAATTCTGACCGATAAGCTCGGCGAAAATACCCAGTTGGTGGGCGACGATCTGTTTGTGACCAACTCTTCTTTCCTCCAGAAAGGTATCGACCTCGGGGTGGCTAACTCCATTCTCGTCAAGGTAAACCAGATCGGTTCTCTCACCGAGACACTCGATGCGGTTGAGCTGGCTAAGGAAAATAGTTACACCTCAGTCATCAGCCACCGTTCCGGTGAGACTGAAGACAGCACCATCGCGGACATTGCTGTGGCAACGAACGCCGGTCAAATTAAGACTGGTTCTCTAAGCCGCTCTGATCGTATCGCAAAATACAACCAGCTTCTCCGTATAGAGGAAGAACTGGGTGATGACGCCATCTACGGCGGCAAAATGCGCGTTTAAGCCAAGCCGCCGGGATAGCATTTAAAATATGCGTGACCCGGAATTTCAGGATAAAATTGACCTTCCTCTCCAGATTAAAGGAGAGGGAGGGCCTCCGCTCCCCCACTTTTGGCGAAAGTCGTCACGGATCATGGAGATTGTCATATATTTGATGCTTGCGTTTGCGGTCTTCAAGTTATTTGGGCCCGAGCTCGATCGCCGTGCTGAACTGGATTCGGAAATTAACCGTCTCACTCAGATCCGCGGCGACAAGGACAGGCACGCGGCGAACCTTCGTCAGGAATATCGCCTCCTGAAAACCGATCACGAATACCTCGAAAATGTCGCCCGTGATCGCCTCTCTCTTCAGCGCGAAGGGGAATACATCATCCGGATCGATCGCGAGCTGGGGGATTGAGCGAAGGGGTTACTCTCCGACTTTTTGGGTTCCTGAGATCTTTGAGAAATTGGGGTCAGCCTCTCAAGGTTGGAAAGCTATCATTTATGCCGGATAGCTTCCCAGAACTTTAACGAATGAGCAGTGCTTTTCGAGCTGCTTTATTACATCCGCAAGCGCTTCATTTTCGCAATGGCCGGCCACGTCAACGAAGAAATAGTATTCCCAGGCGCGTCGCTTGGATGGACGGCTTTCAATCTTTGACATGTTAATCTCGAACTCTTCAAACGGTTCGAGGGCGCGATGGAGCGAGCCGGGTTCGTCGTGCACAGAGAACATGACTGAAGTGCGATCCTTACCCGTTGGTGGACAGGTCTTGTGACTGATGACGAGGAAGCGGGTCGTATTTGAGGCGATGTCCTGAACTGAGGTTTCCAAAACGTCTAGGCCATAGAGCTCTGCGAGCAGGGTGCCACCTAGCACGGCCGCGCCTTTTTCCTCAGCCGCCACTTCAGCTGCTGCTGCTGAACTCGACATTTCGATGGCCTGAATGTCGCCAAAGTTCTTCCCGAGCCAGTTGCGGCATTGGGCAATAACTTGCGAATGGCTGTAGATGTTCTTGATCTCCTCGCGAGGGCAGTTGGCCATGAGATTGTTCTCAATCGGCATCATGAGCTGGCCGTAAATCTTGAGCGGGGAATCCGCGAAGAGGTCTAGTGTGTGGGTTACGGCCCCTTCAGTTGAGTTCTCAATAGGAACCACTCCGTAGTCGGCGACGCGTCGCTCGACATGATTGAAGACATCAGCGAAGCTCGGCTGCGGAATGAGTTCAACGCTGTGGCCGAATTTACCAAGCGCAGCCTGGTGAGTCCACGTGCCGACGGGCCCGAGGTAGGCGATTTTGAGATCCTCTTCGAGTGCTAGCGCAGCCGACATGATTTCGCGATAGATGGCACGAATGGCAGTATCGGGCAGACGGCCTCCCTTACCTTTTTCACAAAGCTTTCGCAGCAGCTTTTCTTCGCGTTCGGGGGCATAAATTTCGAGACCATCGCGTTTTTTCACGATCCCGACCTCGTGAACGATGTCGGCACGTTCATTGAGTAACCGAATGACTTCGGTATCAATGGTGTCGATTTTCTGGCGCAGGTCGTCGAGGCTCATGGTAGGAAAAATCAGGTTGACTCCTCGTTGGCTGCTTCTTGGCTTGCCTCTTCGGGAGTCTCGTTTTCAGGTTCCCCGTTTTCGGGAGCAATTTCGATGTCGAGAGTGATCTCTGGTTTAGGTTCAGCTGACACGCCTTCTTCTGCGGGCGCTCCGCTCGTGACAACTTCGGAGGGGGAATCTTCGCTGCCTTCGACGGGCGCGCCCTCGTCAGCCTCTTCCTCCTCCGATTGAGCAGTGGGAAGTTCGACCTTTCGAAGTTCATCCGCATTGGGAAGATCCTCGAGGTCCTTCACGCCGAAATGCTCCATAAAATCTTCCGTCGTTTCGTAGAGCATGGGTCGACCCGGTAATTCGGCGCGGCCACCAATATGGACGAGACCACGATCCATCAACTTCTGGATAGTGCCATCGACTGAGACACCACGAACCGCTTCGATATCAGCCTTGGTGATTGGTTGGCGATAGGCTACGAGAGCAAGTGTCTCAAGCGCCGCTGGGCTCAGCCTTTCTGGACGCATCTCGGGAAGTAGCGCTCTGATCCAGTCAGCGTAATCGCTGTGAGTAAAAAATCGCCAGCCGCTACTACCTTCCCGTAATTCAAGGGGGCTGCCGCTTTGTCCGAGTCGCTCGCTCAGTTCGGTAATGGCACGCTCGATTTCTTTTGGCGAAGTATTCTCAAGTTGGTGAGCAAACGAATCATCGAGATCCCCCGCTGCGCGACGCACTGCCTTGGCAATCTCGGCGGATGAGATCGGTTCAGGGGCAGCAAAAATCAGGGCTTCAACGATGTGAATGAGCTCCATAGTTAACACGGTTTAAAACAGCATCTCGGGAAGGGGGATAAGCTGCTTCGAAATTAGCAAATTTAAAGCGGATTCTCCCATCCTACTGATCGTTTCTTTGTAGCTCGATTTTTCCTAGAATGGACTCTTGTCGGACGCAGAAAAAATTAAGCTTCATCAGTTCGAGCAGGGCCAAGAAAGTGACAATCATTTCGTTCTTGCTCGTAGCGTCTTTGAAAAGCTCAACGAACGACATGGACATACCGGGTTCGACCGTTTCGAGAAGATGATCAATCTTGTCGCTGACGGTGTAGGTGTCGTCTACGATCTCACCAAGTCCTTCGTCTTGAAAGCGGTCGACAATGTTCTGAAAAGCCCGGATGAGATCAAAGATGCCGACGTCTTCGGAGAGTGGACGGGACTCTTCTTTGTTGGTTTCGATTCTGTCAGGCTTGCGTTTGAAGCGTTCCTGTTCCTCGGATTCGCGATTACCGAGAAAGTTCGCAGCATCCTTGAATTTCTTGTATTCAATTAGCTGGCGGATTAGATCCCATCGTGGATCTTCTTCATCCGCGTCCTCTTCGGGTGGCTGCACGTGCTTGGGTAGCATCATGCGGCTTTTGATGTAGCAGAGATTGGCCGCCATAACGAGGAACTCCCCAGCGAGGCCGATGTTAAGCATCTTGAAGGTCTCAAGATAGGCCATGTACTGCTTCGTGATGTTTTCGATCGGAATGTCGTATATATCGACCTCGTCGCGTTTGATTAGGTAAAGCAGGAGGTCCATCGGACCCTCGAAAATGTCGAGCTCCACTTTGTAAAGGAAGTCAGCAACATCGGCACTTGGAATCGAATCGTCTTCACCTGCTTCATCCACCCCTGATGCTATGGATGGCTCTGTGTTCCCGGAAGATTTAGAGGCGTTTTCGGATATGGGCGCAGAAGAGTCTTCCGAAGCGATTTGAGCTTCGGCTTCGGCTACTGGAGCGGGCGCCGGGGGCTCCCCAGCGGGTTCTGTTTCAGGATCGGTCAAAGTGAACTGTTGATCCTCATGAAAGCGTCTGGCAGCCGTGTTTGCAAGATGAGAGCGCGATTCACTGCAAAGATAATTTCCATGGGCCTACGAGTTTTCTGCGACCTGCCCGGATGATTGGACTGGTTCGCGTGCTTTACCAAGGAGGGATTTTCGGTTTCATTGTTTCTCATGAGTTCATTCCGCAACTTCCCGTCGATGATCTTACGAGCTTTTTTCGCGCTCAGTGTTTGCGGTATTGCGGGGGCTGTCATGGGGCAGGCAGACTACAAACGCTTCTATGACGAAGACAATCTTCCGAGGGTTCGACAAATCTTCCAACAAGGAGGCTATGATTTTGTTGTCCAGATCTGCGATTATTCCCTCAGTCGAGGACAACCTTCGTGGGAGTGGCGTACCCTTCGCTTCCAGGCTCTCGAAAAAATCGGGCGCTACGACGAAGCTGTCGACGAGGCAATCGCAACGACCAACCTCTTCCCCGATGCGCTTGGGGCCCTGTTAAGGGCTTATGAACTTTTCGCACGAACGGGGAGCGATGACGAGGTAGCCAAGATGCTGGCTGGCATCAATCGGGCCGCGTCCTCTGTTCCCACGCGAGAGCGCACCCCGCGCGACTACGTTGAGCTTGGGCAAGCAGCGCTTGTTCTTGGAGCGGATCCTGGAGTTGTGCTGGAAAAATATTTTGGTCAAGCCAAAGCAGTTAAGCCAAAAGGCAAGAGCATTCCGGACGGCCTGGTCGATGCCTTCATTGCGGCTGGGGAACTGGCACTTAAGAAAGATGACTATGCGAGGGCGGCATCAGAGTTTCAGGAAGGTCTGAAATTAGAGCCGGATAACCCTGATCTGTTATTTGGTCTCGCGAGGGCTTTCCTTCCCAATGACCGCGAGACTGGAGAACGGTATCTCAGTAAGGTGATTGAAGCAGCTCCCCTTCACACTGAAGCTATGCTGCTGCAGGCTGAGGCGGCAATCAATTTTGAACTTTATGACGAGGCAAGAGGGATTCTTGATCTGGTCGAGAAGGTGAATCCTCTGGAGCCCCGATCGGCGGCCTACCGAGCGGTTCTTGCGGAATTGGAATTTAACGACAAAGCTGGGTTTGATAGGGCTCGAGGACAGGCACTCGAGGTCTGGTCTGGTAATCCCGAAATCGACTATCTCATCGGGAGGGTTTTGTCTCGCAAATACCGCTATCGTGAGGGAGTTGAGAGCCAATTGCGAGCCCTCGAGATGAATCCAGATTTCTTACCCTCCAAGTTGCAACTGGCGCTGGATTACTTGCGACTTGGCGAGGTCGATAGAGCATGGCCGCTTGCTGCGGAAGTGGGTGAAGTTGATGAGTACAATGTCCTTGCCTACAATCTGGAAATCCTTAAAAAGGAGATAGAAAGTTTCGCTTCTGTTGAGACAGATGATTTCATCATCCGGTTACCTGTTGAGGAGGCCGAGATATATGGTGATCGCGTTGTCGACCTCCTGACAGAAGCAAAGGAAGTCCTTGGTGAGAAATACGGACTCACTATTGAAGATCCAACTTTAGTCGAGTTTTATCCAAATCAGCAGGACTTCGCGATTCGCTCTTTTGGATCACTGGGAGGTCAGGGGTTGCTCGGGGTTTGTTTTGGCTCAGTGGTGACCATGAACAGCCCAGGCAGCGTGACGGCCGGCAAAAACAACTGGGAGGCCACTCTCTGGCATGAGTATTGTCACGTGGTCACACTCACCGCGACTAAAAACAAGATGCCACGCTGGCTAAGTGAGGGGATTTCGGTCTATGAGGAAATTCAGCGCAACGATCTCTGGGGACAGACCATGACGCCGTCTTATCGCAAGATGATACTCGAGGAAGAGGCGCTCACCCCGATCAGTGAAATGAGCCAGGCTTTTTTCCAAGCGAAGAGTGGTCAGCACATTATGTTCGCCTATTACCAATCAATGTTGGTTGTGAAATTTATCGTCGATAATTTCGGCATGGAAGCCCTCCGGGGGATTCTAGCTGATTTGGGGGAAGGGGCTCTCATTAATGAGGCCATTGCGGCGCACACGATCCCGATGGAAGAGATGGAGATCGCTTTTCGCGGAGAAGCCCTGCAGCTTGCGACGGATTTTGGTAAGGATGTCGATTGGACAGTTCCTGATCCTGAGGAAGTCAATCCGGTCAGCTCACTCGCGGTCGCTGCATTTCTGAAGAAGAATCCGAGAAACTTCTGGGCTTTACAAAGTCATCTGCAGCACCTCATCGAGAAGGAGCAATGGACGACGGTGGTGAAGCAGGCTGAACGGCTCATCGGCTTGCTTCCCCGCTACACGGGGCCAGGCAACGGCTATGGTGTAAAGGCGACAGCGTATCGTAAGATGGACGATAAGGAAGGAGAGTTGGCCGCACTCGAAGAATTCGCCTCTCACTCAGCTGAGGCTTTTGATTCTTTTAATCGACTCATTGACGTTGGTTTTGAGACGGAGAGTTGGGAAAGTATTATCGCCAATGCCGGTCGCAGCACTGCGATTAATCCATTCCTAGAGCGAACTCACTATTGCAGCGCGTGTGCACATGCTGCGCTCGATAATCGCGAAGCGGCAGTAGGAGCGTTTGAGAGGTCACTCAAGCTAGCGCCAAAGAATCCTTCCGAGGTCAATTACCGTCTTGCGAGAGTGCTTCAGCCTGACGACGCCCACCGTTCCAAGCGGCATGTTATGGATGCGTTGGCGGATTCGCCTCGTTATCGCGATGCTTACGCGTTGCTTCGCGAGCTAAATGCTCCAGAGATTGAAGAGGGAGCTGATTCCGAACCTAGCCGAAAGGAAGAAGCTCGTACATCTCCAGGGCGGATTCAGACAAACGAGTGAAGAAGCTCCCTCCATTGGCCCATAGAGAGAGTCCAAAGGACTTAAAGGTGGCGGTGGGCGAAGCCACGATAAGCATCGTGCAAATCAGCACCACGTTGACCGAAAAGATCAGGGTAAACGAAAAGAGCTTTCCGTTCTGATCCACATCGGGCTGTTCTCGGATAATCATCCAGAGAGTGAAGGTGAGGTGGAACATCCAAGTGAATCCGATCAAAGCATAGAGCCAAAGGGGATCGAGAGTGCCAGCGTCTTTGATAATCCATTCTGTAATCGCCCATCCAAGAATCGCGACTGCTGAGTAGAAAGGGAAAAAATACGGGGAGAGCGAAATGACAAAGTTGTTTCGGTTGGTCAAGATGTGCCCCCCGTCGGAGGAGATGTGAACTTTTGATACCTTGCCGCGGCAAAGCAGAACGAAGAGAGCATGGGTAAGCTCATGGCCAGCGACGTAAAGCCACATCATAACCCGGTTCCGCCACACAAAAAAAAGCATGATCGAGAGAAGGCTGGCGAGACCGAAGGCGAGAAACTCTTTCGACTTCCAGTATTGTCCGATCAGAGTGTCCGCCTGAAGAAGAACGAGAAACGTCTCAAGAAGAATCCAGCAGACCGGCAGCAGCAGAAGTCCTGTGATGAACTTTACGGCCTTTGAACCAGCGATAGTACCGAGCAGGGCGAGCCCCCTGGCGGAATCCGCGGCGAAAGCGGACAAGCCGTGGGTTGGAGCCGGTCTCCGACTCCTACTACGCTTGTTCTTCGATCTTTTTCGGGGCACGGGAGAGAGAGGCGAGAACTAGGCCCGACCGACGTATTTTTTATCTTCGCTGCTGACCTTGATACGGTCGCCGGGGCCGACAAAGAGAGGCACCTGGATGAGGAGGCCGGTTTCGAGTGTTGCTTCCTTGGTCGCAGAAGTCGCAGTATCGCCCTTAACGCCGGGGGCGGATTCCTTCACCTCCATCTCAATGTTGGAAGGCAGGTCGATTGAAACGGGCTTATCAGCCACATACTGGATGTCGACGGCGAGACCGTCGGTGAGGAGATCCTTGCAGTCTTCTACAAAGTCTTCTTGAAAAGTGATAGTATCGTAAGTGGTAGTGTCCATGAAGTGGTAACCAGTCTGGTCGGAATAGCTGAACTCTACTTTTGCTGTGTCGGCAGGCACAATTTCCACTTTATCGCTCGAGGCGAAACGGATGTCTTTGGTTTTACCAGTTTGGAAAGAACGAATCGTTGCCATGATCAGGGCGTTACCCTTGCCAGGGGTGCGGTGCTCGAGATTAAGAACTTTGCCCGCCTCTCCCTTGTAGGAGATGCACTGTCCGCGTTTGAGGTTCGTTGCAACGGTAGCTGCCATGGTTTTGAGGGGGTCGAGTTAAATGATTAAGATATATTAACTTTAAGAGTGGAGTGGAATATTGCCATCGTTTCTGTCGATCACAAGATCGGAAATAATGATTTGAGAGCCCAAATCAGCAGGGCAAGGTGTTCCGATGAGTGATTCCAATCTCGAAATTCAAGCTGGCCAAGGCCGTCGTTGGGGCGTTCTGCTGCCAGCGCTGGTGGTTCCGCTGGCCTCTTCTTTTTTCTACTTTGTTTTCTTTCCAGGTACTGCTTTTGGCAATGGATTCTACATTTCCGCGAAGATCTTTCTTCTGGGTTGGCCGATCCTAGCGACTTTTTTGATTTTAAGGGAACCGATAGTCGATCGATCACTGAAACGGCGTCACAAAGCTTCGATGGTTGAGGGAACCGTGTTTGGAATCGCGGTGACTGCACTACTAGTTTATTTATTCAAATTCTCACCGCTTGGAGCGATTGTGGGAGAGAACGTCTTCAGGATTTCGGAACGAATCGTCGGACTTGGAGTAGCGAATCACTACCTTCTATTCGCGCTGTTTATTTCCCTCTTTCACGCTGCCTTGGAAGAATTTTACTGGCGTTGGTTTGTTTTTGGAAATGCGAGAAAACTAATGCCGGTGGGTATGGCTGTGTTCGTAGCTGCCCTTGGATTTGCTTCCCATCACGTGGTGGTGCTGAGTCAATTTTTTCCCATTGGATGGGCGTGCACTTTAGGTGCCTGTGTAGGTCTCGGCGGTGCTGTGTGGAGCTGGATATATCACCGGACCAACAGTATGGCGGGAGTCTGGTTAAGCCACATGATCATCGACCTCGCGATTATGTGGGTTGGTTGGGAGGTTCTTAAGCTGGCAAGCCTCTAATAAAGCTTAGGAGCGCACCCGCTTCCCCTTGACCAGAAGGGGCTTTTCTCCTGAGCCCTTTTTCAGCTTATTGATCTGGTCGCGTATGAGAGCGGCGCGCTCAAACTCCAGCTTCGTAGCGGCTTCCTGCATCTCCTCCTCGAGTTCGCTGATTACGGCGAGGGTGTCTATGTCTCCACCAGAATCGGCGACGAGGGATTTTTCGACGTCCTCACCCCCCGAGTGAAGCTTGAGTGTCTCTTGGATCCCGCGCTTCACACTTTTTGGGGTGATACCGTTTTTTTCGTTGTGCTCTTGCTGAACGCGACGCCGGTATTCGGTGATATTTATCAATGACTGGATAGAGTCAGTGATCGTGTCGGCAAAGAGAACGGCCTCGCCGTTAATATGACGCGCGGCGCGACCCACTGTCTGGATCAGGCTGGTTTCGCTTCTGAGAAAACCCTCTTTATCGGCATCGAGAATACAGACAAGACTCACCTCTGGCAGGTCCAAGCCTTCTCTAAGCAGATTTATACCGACAAGGATGTCGATCTCGGCAGCGCGAAGGCTTCGGAGAATTTCGACTCTCTCGATGGCATCCACATCGGCGTGGATGTATCGAACTTTTAGGCCGACATTTCTGAGGTAGTCGGTGAGGTCTTCGGCGGTGCGCTTGGTCAGGGTAGTGACGAGGACCCGCTCATTTTTCTCGATACGCTGACGGCAGAGTTCGATAGTTTCATCGATCTGCTCTTTAAGGGGACGCAATGTAAGGATCGGGTCAAGCAATCCCGTCGGGCGGATGATAAGTTCGACAATAAGGTCCTTGCCTTTCGTGTTGGCATCGAATGAATCCACGGGTTGCTTACTCCCGGAGATACGGGGAAGCCGTTCTGGGGCCAATTCTTCCTCCCCGATCTTTTTCCTCTTATGAGGGATGTAATCCTGATTTCCAGCAATCGAGTTCTGAATTTCAAACTTCGCAGGAGTAGCACTGACGTAAAGGCGCTGGTTAGTAGCGCCCATGTATTCGTCAAATCGCAGGGGCCGGTTGTCGAGGGCGCTTGGGAGGCGGAAACCAAAGTTGACCAAGGTTTGCTTTCGTGAGCGGTCGCCCTCATACATTCCACCGATTTGCGGGATGCTGACGTGGGACTCGTCGACAACGGTGAAGAAATCGTCGGGGAAGAAGTCGAGCAGCGTCCCCGGAGTAGCGCCCGGGGAGCGGCCAGTGAGATGGCGCGAGTAATTCTCAATGCCTTGGCAGAAACCCATTTCCTGCATCATTTCGATATCATATTCGGTGCGCTGCTTGATGCGCTGAGCTTCCAGATATTGCTGATTCTTCTCAAAATGCTCAATGCGTTCTTTCAGCTCTTCCCGAATGGCCTTAATCGCTTTGTTCATCTTGTCCTTGGGTGTGACGAACTGCTTGGCGGGATAGAAAGTTGTCTTGTTGAGTTGGGAACGAGCGGTTCCGGTCAGAGGGTCAAATTCGGTGATACGATCAATTTCATCCCCGAAGAACTCCACGCGAATCGCCGTCTCATCGAGGTAGGCAGGGTAGACCTCAACAACATCACCACGGACCCGGAATTTACCTCGGGAAAATTCGATATCGTTTCGCTCGTAGAGGATCGAGACAAGATTCTTGAGAAGTTCATCCCGGTCAAGTTCCTGCCCTACTCTCACGGGCACCATCATGTTTTGGTAGTCTTCGGGAGATCCTAAGCCATAGATGCAGGAAACGCTGGCAATGACGATCACGTCTTTTCGGGTGAGCAATGAACTCATTGCCGAAAGGCGAAGGCGCTCGATTTCATCATTAATCGATGAGTCCTTTTCAATGTAGGTATCAGTGCGAGGGATATAAGCCTCAGGTTGATAGTAATCGAAGTAGGAAACGAAATATTCTACTGCATTGTCCGGAAAAAAGCTTTTGAGTTCACTGTAGAGTTGAGCTGCAAGTGTCTTGTTGTGTGACATCACCAGCGTTGGTTTATCCAGCGCGGTAATAACATTGGCGACAGTGAAAGTTTTACCGGAGCCAGTTACCCCCATCAGGGTCTGGTGCTGATTGCCCGCAAGCAGCGATTTTATCAGTTTGGCAATCGCCTGCTCTTGATCCCCCTGGGGTTTTAACTCAGAGCTGATCTGGAAAAGAGCCATCGTTTACACCAACAAGAAACCCTTACCGGAGTGACCCGGGGTTTCGACAAATTAAGTCTCCCGATGCGACTCTGCAAGGGGGAGGGGGAAATTCTTGGAGACGGTGACTTGAGCTACGATCTCACGGATCAATCTTCGTCTTCATCGACAGCAATCTTGCCTTCAATGATTTCGGTAAGCGCGATATCAGCGGCCCCCATGCGGTGATCAGTCTGCACGAGCGGGGCGCGGCCAAGATTAAGCTGTTTCACTCGTGCGGAGACGAGGTTGATCAGAACCGGTGGCTCGGGAATGGTTTTTGCTGCCTCTTGAACTAGGTCACTTCTCATAATGCTGGGTCTTTTTCCTACGTGGGTGGAACTGCTCTTATTATCCGGCTCCGGAAACGCGATGATATTGGGAGCTTCTTCGGACATGGGATGGTTTGGCAAGCCGCAGGTGTTTCACGTTAAATGGTTTGGACTCGATGGCGGGCGGGAATCTACAGGCATATGCGCATAGCGCAAAAATTAAAAAAAACAACCTTTTTGCACGAAAACAGGCTTAAGAATCGCTTTCCGACTTCAAATTCCCTTCGTTTTTTGGGATAACGGATACCTGCTCAAGTCTCGCGGAGTCGCTGGGGCTCCCGGTTGTAATTTCAGGATGATCCTTGAAGTGGCTGTGGATAAGGCGCCGCTGGTAGGAGTTCATCGGCTGTAGCTTAACTGATTCGCCAGTTGCAACTGCGCGAGCGGCCGCAGTGTCCGCTTCCTCGATCATTCGGTATTCCTGCGCCGCCCGGTAGCTATCGATATCAACCTTAAATCGGGGGGCGTCAGGAATGCGATCCTGAATGATCCGATTGACCAGGTATTGAATTTCTTCAAGGCGGTCGCCGTGGTGTCCAATGAGAAGCTTGGGATCGCTCGAAGCGATGTTCAGTGTTTCGGCTTTTCGATCGATTTCAACGGCAACGGGGAATCCGAGATAACCGAGAATGGAATCGAGAACCTCCTGGGCAGCTTCAAGGTGATCCATAGCAGAGAAAGGCTGATGAGAACCCGATTCGAACTACCGGCGCTTTTTCTTACCTCTGGTGTGACGGGCTCCTTTTTCTCCCGGCATGGCGGTGCGGCTCTTTCCGGGAGCGCTGCCGCCACCGGCTTTTGCTTTCTGAGCGGCTTCAGCCTGCTCCTGCATGCGCTGCATGAACGACTTTTTCCCTCCACCCTCACGCTTTTTGAGCTCCGGCTCAGGGAGCTTGTTCATAAGCCAGGTCTGAAGGATGGAGAATGCGTTGGAGACTGTCCAGTAAAGGGCGAGTGCAGCCGCGAAATTGTAGCAGATGACAAGAAAAATGACTGGCATCAGCATGAAGATCATCTGCTGAGTCTTGTCGCCGGTCTTGGGTGTGATGGCAATCTGGATAAAGCTCGTGATACCCATGAGAATGGGCAACAGGTTGAACGGGATGCCGATACCTGGAATCTCAAAGAGAGTGTCAGGCAGAGCAAGGTCATCCACCCAGAGAAAAGATTCACCACGAAGTTCAACGGCACTCCAGAGCATTCGATAGAAAGCGAGGAAGACCGGCAGTTGTATGAACATTGGTAGACAGCCACCGAGGGGATTGATGTTGTAGTTGCGATACAACTTCATCGTTTCCTCGTTGAGTTTCTGAGGGTCATCTTCGTGCTTTGCGCGAAGCTCTTTCATCATCGGCGTCAACTTGGACATGCGCTTCATGGAGCGTGCCGATTTGGCATAAACAGGCCAGATGAGAAGTCGAATAAGAATAGTGATGAGTATGATCGCGATACCGTAGCTTTGGACGTAGCCTTCTAGGAAAACGAGCCCCTGAATGAGCCAAGATGCGAGTGGCTTTATCGCCCATCCAAACAGCCAGCCGAAGATCGGAACTTCGTCATAGTGCATCACGTCGACGTAGTCATCGCCGAGTCCCGTGATGCGCGAGTATTCCTTCGGACCAAGATAGATGTCGTAATTCAGCGTCTGTTGGTCGCCGGGATTCATCGTCAGCTTGGGAAGCCCGATGGCGCCTTCTGCAGCTGCCATTCGCTTCTTAGCAGAAGCCTCGGCATCATCCTCGACTATGACGGGAATTCGACTTCCCCACAACTCGGCGGGGTAGGAGGCTTCGGGGATCGCGATGGTTGTGAAAAACTGGTCGTTCACGCCAGCCCATTTCAGGGAATCCAGAGCGAAGCTGTCGGAAGGAATTTCATTCTTTCCGAAGATTCCAAGCACTTTGCGTCCGCCGTAGTGGTCGACCGTCTCGTATTCAAAGTCGCCATCACTCTCCATCCAGAACATGCCAATCTGCATGGACCATTCATTGAGGTGGAGGGGGGAAGCTGAACCAAGGTAGAAATATTTACCTTCCAATACCAAAGGTGTCTCGGCTGCATTTTTGATCGTCATCGACAGCTTGACCTTGTGTGGATCAGTTTCTTCATCCGCGAGGGTGAAAGTCTTGTTTATGGCGAATCCTTCAGGCGTGACTGTCTCGTAGGTGACGGCGGTTTCAGTCGTGCTCTTTACCTCCCAGTTGGTGGTATCAAAGGCATCATGACCGGTTGAGAGGGCTCCCACGGCAGCTTTTCCGACCGCGTTGATAGAAACGAGATCATCAACACCCACGTTTTTAGGATACTCCTTCAATTCTGCCGTAGAGATTCCTGCACCTTGGTTGGTGAAGATGAAACGAACTAAATTGTTTTCTATGACGTGAGTCGTGGCGGCCACGCTCCTAGTCGGTGACAATTCAGTCGCTGTTGGTTCTTCGGATGTTTCCGGAGCAAACGTTTGTGCAACCTTGGGTTTATTAGCCTCTTCGGCAGCAGCAGTCTCACCGGCTTCCGCGGCGCGAGTCCTTTCTTCATCGGCACGCTTGGCGGTTTCTTTGGCATTCCAGAATCCCCATGCAAACAGCAGACCAAGGCATGCTAAGACCCCGATCCACGATGTACGATCCATGTTCTTCACGACAATAAAACTCCTATGGTTGTTTGTGTTTGCACTGGTGATCCGACTCCTTCGAGCGGCGCCGACGGCCTACTTAAGCGGCATCTGGGTGTTTTTCTACAAATTCTTCCTACTGGGGAGGTCGATCGTAACCTAGGCGACTTCAGAAATGGCAGCGGCAGATACGGAAGGTGCCTTGCTTGGAGCCACGAAAGGGACCGTTGATGGTTACAGGATCGATTGAATATTGGGAGGAGGTAGACTCGAAACGGCACCCGCAAGCGGACCCAAAAAGAAAGTGGGCCCGTCGGGAAAAGACAACCTGACAAAACCTGCCTAAGACGAAGAGGATTTTTTTTATCAGTCACACCTCCTCCTTCGGCCTCATGAGACCGGCTTTGTGCAGCAGCCATTTCCACTCTTTTTCTAATTGCTCTGATTCGGCTTCTGCTGCGCTGTGGCGGGCAATAATAACCAGCCAGTTTCCGTGGGTGATTTTTTCTCCGGTCCGGTGAATGACTCCCCGCATAAGGCGTCGGAATCGATTTCGAGTCACTGCATTCCCGAGTTTGCGCGTGGTGATAAGACCTAACTTAAACGGTTCTGGCAAATTTTCGTCAGCGAGATAGCCCAAGACAAGGTGTTTCCCTCGAATGGATTGGCCTAATTTCCTTACTCGCTGAAAATCCCCTCGGCGAGTGATTCGCCTGCTGCGGGGAAGCTTCATGGTCCCTGAGGTGCCGCCTTCGACCGAGTCTAGACAGCCGACCTTTTGCGGCAAGGGTTACTTGCCGTGCTGGACAGTGTGACGTTTATACTTCAGCTCAGCCCCTTTGGGGATAAGGCGCTTACGCCCTTTCTGGCGGCGTCGTTTGAGTAAGTCGCGGCCGGCTTTGGTCGACATGCGGGCACGGAACCCGTGTTGGTTCTTACGGGAACGCTTGGATGGTTGATATGTCCGTTTCATCTCTTCCGTTAAAAATTTATCGTTTCAGCTGAATTCGCGGTTGTCCGGGGTATGCTGGCATCACCTGCGGACGGCCCTTCAACTTTGTAAAATGAGGAATCTCCTGCTTTTATGCGTGGAGGGCCGCAACTCTAAGGGCTCGAAGCGAATTGTCAACGGCTCTTGTTGCACTTCGCGGAATGTCGCGGATCGAGCTATTCAAGGCGCTCGAGCTTGTTGATGCCGTATTCGATCAGCTGTTCATTTACAAACCGGGAGGCTCGATCGTCAACATAGATAATTTTCGGGAAATCGCTGAATTCGATCGCATGGATGCCGTCTTTCTGGGTTTCGTTGAGGGCGTTGGCGAGGTCTTGAATGTCCTTGATAGTTTTACCATTGACCTTGGTAATAATCGCGGAATTGAGACTTTCATAACCGAGCGTGCTCGGAGTTTTCAGCACATTGCTGAGAAAAACCAGTTTTTCTCGACCTTCCTCTTCATAGGACTCTGGATTAGAATTGGCGTAGACGAGCTTAAAAGGAGCGCGGTTCGGCCATTCCTCTCCCCAGCTTTCAAGATAGGGGAGGGTCAGTTCCTGGAAGATCAGCCCGCCGAAAATTACATATTTGGGACCGCGATCGAACATGTAAGGGGCGATGAGGTAATCTTCCGCTGGCTTTCGAGTGAGCTTGACCGCAACGGTCAGTGGCTCGGAATCACGGATGAGGTCGACGCTGACGGTGGCGCCGACTTTTGCTCCTCCACGAACTAGCTGTGAGAAACTCAGTTTTCCGTAGTCGGCATGTTCGTAGTTGCCACGTGCATCAATGGGGTGGCCATCAATGGAAACGATGACGTCGCCTTTCTCAAGACCAGCCATGTCGGCAGAACTTCCCTTGGCGATCTGGCGAACGAAGATGCCACCTGGGCCAGTCAGCCCGACAAATTCGCGAAGAGTTTCATCGAGAGTCTGGGCGTAGCTAATGCCCAGGTTGGGAAATCCCTCGTATTCACCGTCTTCACTATCAGCAAGGAATGCCTTAATAATAGGTGTGGGAAGGACGCTTGATGTCTGCTCCTTTGAGGAGTAGCTGAGTAACATTCCGGCAAGCTTGCCGTCTCTCACGACCGGTAGGGTGAAACTGTTGACGCGGGCTTGGAGGGATCCTTTGACCTCATAAAGGAGAAAGACTGATCCTGGGATGAAGTAGCGCCCGACGTTGACGCGGAGAACTTCGACATCAGTGGAGACTCCGTCGCCATTATCTTCGATTTGCCAGACTTCAAGGGTGTCGCCAGCTTTGGTAGACGAGTCGAGTTCCAGTGGTTCCAGCCCATCGAAAATTTTGTTTGGATCACGAGCCGGTTCAAGAATCGCCAGATTGGCCTCGTAATCTAAAGCTGCAATTTTCGCAGGCACGCGCGCTCCGCTTGAGGGATGCTCGAGTTCAAGATAGGTGGAGTTGACACACATCTCTGCAGTCACCAGAACGCGGTTATCACTGAGGACAGCGCCGAGACCACGCCGCGAAGTAGGAGCCCCCTTTTCCCACGGTCGAAGAAAGTTGTAGCTTTGCAGGGTCGCGTTAACCCGGACAATCGACTTGTCAGGTGACGCTCCTTTTGAATCGGTGGGAAGGTTCAGTGCTAATGCGAGAAGGAAGGGGAGTAAGAGGAATTTGAAAGCTGGCATAGTCTTAAATGTTTTGACTCAGGGATTGATACGGTCTTCTTCAGGCGGCCTCGTTTGCGTCATCGGTTTCTACGTCATCCGATTCCGCTGCTTCATCGGACTCTTCGAAGATTCCAACGCCCTCCAGTTCCAAGATCTCGGGTTCCTCAATAAAGTGGTCAACGCTCACGTTGTATTTGGACATGATGCGCTCGTGGGCCTCCTCTGCGGTATCTCGTTTGAGAACTAAAGGACGCCCCTCTCCCAGCAGGCGGACGACATGATAGTCTTCGCGCCCTTCTTCGGCACTGTCACCGTTAAGGGCATCATAGACGTCCTGGAGGAGGCGAATCTTTTTGCCGTTAATTGAATCGACGATTTGCTGAACGAAAGGTTGCAGATGGGTGTTTGAGGAATCCGGGAGAACTTCTGTCAGTATAACCACTTGGGGGCGTTCGCGGTAAATCTCATCTTGACTGAAGTAGTTAAAATGATACCGGCTGCGCAGATTGGTAATCGAGTGCGAGCTCATCACACTCCGATCCATCGGCTGAAATTGGAGCCCGGCGAAGAGGACAAAGTTGGGTTGCTTGTCGTATTGATTAGCCTTTATCAGATAGGGAATGAATCGCTTCAGTTCGATATTGATTTCTTCCTGTTGGCCATCGCGCCAGACTTCTAAGTCAACAGTATCGGCGGCATATTTTCGCTCAATGATTTCGTTTAGATCTACTCTCTCCCCCTCGATTTCGATAAATCCGTCTGACGCGATCGAATAGCCATCGATCGACAGGAGAACGTCTTTTGTCTTTAGGATGCCGCCAGCTGAGCCTGCAGCATCGGCTTCGGAAACCATCACGCCGATGCCGTCGTTGGGAAGACCAAGAGCGCGACGCTGTGCTGGGTTGAGAATGTTCAGGACACTGGTAGCGAGGTCGACATAATGATCGTAGGAGCCGTCTTCCACGTCCTTGAGGAAGCGTTCGATGACGGGCACGGGGATCATGTAGCCGGTATTCTGGGCGACAGAACCGGAGTAGCCTTGAAAAGCGACCCCGACTACCTGGTTATTTTGGAGAATAGGCCCGCCGGAGTTTCCCGGGTTAATCGCCGCATCGACCTGGATGGTAAGATGATTATCAATGCCGGAGTGGCTGTAAGATCTGAAGTCGACTCGGGACACGACTCCGCGAGTGACTGAAATACGTTCGCCGCCGATGGGATAGCCGACCGCCACAACCGTTGTGTTGAGTTTCGGAATTCCACCAATGAAGAGTGGCTCAATGCCACTGAAGGCCCCCGCAAACTCGTCTTCAGACTCGACCTCAATCATCGCAAGATCGCAATCGTGAGCCACGTGAACAACACGGGCTTTGTAGGGCTTGGGATCGCTTACTTTTTTGATGTAGATAAGGCGTCCATTGCTCACGACGTGGGCATTTGTGAGGAATTTATTCGGACCGACGAGGAAGCCAGTGCCGTTTCCGCTGCTCATGCCGCCGATATTGTAGGGGACGCGGTAGTTGGGTTGCTTGGTGTCAACTTCGACCCTGACAATAGCATCAAGAGCGACCTCAGAGATGTCTGCCTGAACGTCTTCAGACTGGGTCGACGCGATCGGAGGTGTGGTGGTTGAGAGCGCTGGGAGAGCCCCAAGCCGGGGCCCTAAGGGGGCGTTCTGCTGGGCAGTAACTGGGATTGTAAAGGCGGCACAAAGGAGCCAAACCAGTCGGGGGCTCGGGGAAAAGAGGAGTTTCAGGATTTTCATCAGAAAGGCAGATTCCGACTGATACGAGCTCGGGCATGGCCAGCTTTCAGACAGAGTGGAAAGCTTAGGTGTCGGAGTAGGAAAGTCAATGTCGCCGGGTTGCCGATTCAGGTGATTGAAATGACCTAAGGAATGCTTATTGCGGGGTTTGTGTAGTGGGGTTGAAAAGGTTGATTGATGTAATTTTATTTCGCAATACAGCACTAGGTCGTTACGTCGCGTGGGCGAACAAGGCTCCGAGATCTAGGCTGTATCCGAAGTGGTTTGTGTAAGGCATTAAATGAACACTTGTCAGCGGGACCGAGAGGGAGTGGAGAAGGAGCGGTCCTTTTTGAACAATCCTCTCTAGGGATTTTCAGCACAATGGCTGCGATAAGGTCGCGCCGCCTTCGGGATCGACTTGAATTCAGCTATCCGGTTGGTGGCAGTAAAGTAACGCTGGAGTTTTCCTGCGATCCGTGAGCACGGGCCCCTCAATTAAACGTTGAAGCGGAATTCCACCACGTCTCCATCCGTCATCACATAATCCTTGCCCTCGATGCGAAGTTTGCCGGCTTCGCGGGCTTTTGCGGTGCTGCCAAGTTCGACGAGGTTGTTGTAGTGAACTACCTCGGCGGCGATGAATCCGCGCTCAAAGTCGCCATGGATGACTCCGGCGGCTCCCGGCGCTTTGGTGCCTTCAGTGATTGTCCAAGCACGGGTTTCTTTTTCGCCTGTGGTGAGATAGGTGCGGAGTCCAAGTAGATGGTAAACTGATTTAATCAGGGCAGAAACACCGGAATCCTTAACGCCCATGTCGGAGAGAAATTCGGCGGCCTCCTCAGGTTCCAGGTCAACCATCTCCTCTTCGATTCTCGCGGAAATAACGATCGCTTCAGCACCATGTGTGCCTGAGGCGTAGTCGCGAACCTTTTTAACGAGAGAGTGATCGTCTGGGTTGTCGATCGCTTTTGCGAGTTCGTCTTCAGAAACGTTGCACGCGAAGATGGTTCGTTTGGCCGTGAGCAGAAAAAATTCGCGGAGGACATTCTTTTCCTCGTCACTAAGCTCCAGAGTGAGTGCCGGTTTGCCGGCGTCAAGGTGTGGAATGAGCTTTCGGATGAGATCGATCTCTCGCTTGGCTTCCTTGTCGCCGGTTTTCGCCTTCTTTTCACGTGTGGTGAGGCGCTTTTCGAGAGCTGCCATGTCAGCAAGTATGAGTTCGGAGTTAATGATCTCAATATCGCGCATGGGATCCACAGATCCCAATTCGTGAATAATGTCGTCGTTTTCGAAACAGCGCACCACCTGAACCACCGCGTCGACTTCTCGGATGTTAGCAAGGAATTTGTTGCCGAGGCCTGCTCCGGCGGAGGCTCCTTCGACGAGTCCGGCGATATCGACGAATTCGATAGCAGCCGGAATCACCTTCTGGGATCCGGACATTTCGCTGAGGACATTGAGCCGTTCGTCGGGAACGGTGACGACTCCCTGATTGGGGTCGATTGTACAGAAAGGGTAGTTTGCCGCTTCTGCGTTGCGAGTTCGGGTGACTGCGTTGAAGAGCGTTGATTTTCCCACGTTCGGGAGTCCAACAATGCCTGCCTGTAACATGCGCGGACGTTAGAGGATAGCTTGTCAGTTCGCACGTATTTTTTTTATGCCTTGGGGAATTGAAAATACATGGAAAATTGGCGTAATGACTGTCGTGTTGGGAGCGACTGTGACTATGGGCTGTTTTAAAAAATACCGATCTTTACTGATCCTTCCTGTGATCGTGATCCTGCTGCTTCTCGGTAGTGGAAACTTGCTGTTGGCGAGGAAGATCGTGGCTTGTCTGCTGCTTCCCATCGGGCTCCTCTGGCTGATGGGGCTGGTGGCGTTGGTCTGGCCAGGATTGGGAAAGCGCACCCGGATTTTCGTGGGTGTGGCCTGGATGGCCTACTCTCTTGCGGGGACAAGCGAAGTATCGGATTGGCTTCTGCGCTCCCTGGAGAAGCCTTACCATCAATATGAGGTGATCGATCAAAAGCTGGATGCTCTAGTTGTCCTCGGGGGGGGGTCGGTCAGAACGCCACATTATGAGCTCCCCGCCGTTGGTTCGCATGGGGATCGCCTAGTTCGTGCAGCGAGGCTCTACCATGGGGGGAAAGTTGGAACCTTAATTGCGACAGGAAAGAGCGTGCTCGATACTGATTCGGAAAGGTCACTGGCTTCGGACACGTCAACCATTTGGCAGGAACTGGGAATTCCTACCAAAGACATTGTGGTGTTGTCGGAACCAACCAACACCGCTGAGGAAATGGCAGCAGTTGCAGCATTGCGGAGCGATTATCCCGATTGGAAGAGCATAGGCCTCTGTACTTCTGCTTTTCATTTGAAGCGCAGTTTGAAGGAGGCGCGCAAGCAGGGCTTAGATCCGATCCCAGTACCAAGTGATTTTCGCTCGGGTCCCATCGACCGGAATTCGGTTAAATTTTCGACCTATCGCCTTCTCCCCCAAGGAGCTTCATTCCGGAATTTACATATCGCACTTTGGGAATACCTCGGCGGGCTTCTTCAGGAAGCCAGCGATCGAGGCAGGTGAGTTCCAAGCCATCCCAATTTGATTAATTTTAATGACGGGGCGAATGGGTGAGTCACTGTTATCCTTTCAACAGATGCGTCCTGCTCACGCCATCTCCAATGGCTTTCTGGCTAATGGTAATGCCTCGGTGTCGATTGCCTCTGGTTTCTTTAAGCTTAACGCTAATTTGACCAAGAAATTCTTCAACCGCGATAATGAGGCGAATCATAAGGTTTCCGACCCGCGGCCGCCGCAGGCGTTTTAAGGAGATTTAGGTCACGGTTCAAACGGTTTTCTATTTCAAACTCTGTGCCCTCGGCTTATTAATAAATATGGCGAATTTGAAGGAATTAGTTGAGCAGGCGAACGGGTGGCTTCGCATTTCTGAAATACCCGATTATCCCAAGGCTCTAAACGGGCTTCAGTTGGAAAACTCAGGCAAGGTCTCAGCCATTGCGGCTGCCGTAGACGCCTGTCTGCCCGTGATTCGCGAAGCTTGCCAATCCGGAGTAAACTTGCTGGTCGTCCATCATGGCCTTTTCTGGCAGGGGACTCAGCGAATTGAAGGGGCCATCTATGATAAGCTAAAGTTGGCGATGGATCACGATCTTGCCATCTACAGCGCCCATATCCCCCTTGATGTTCATCCAGAACTTGGAAATAACGCCTGTCTCATGTCGGCCCTTGGACTTGGCGAAAAGGTGCTGCCGTTTGCTCGCTGGGAGGGAATTGAATTGGGCCTGAGGGCCGAGGTTTCTCTCTCTCGCGACGAATTGGTGGCTGCGGTGGAGGCTGCCACGGGGGCTCCGGCGCACGTCTGCGCGGGCGGACCTGATCGGGTTTCACAGATTGGAGTGGTGACTGGAGGGGCCGGTTCCCAGATCTACGAAATGGCGGCGACAGGCATTGACACCTTCATTACTGGGGAGGGGCCGCATTGGAGCTTCACTTCAGCAGAGGAACTAGGGGTCAACTTGATTTACGGAGGTCACTACGCAACTGAGACATTTGGAGTGAAGGCACTGGCAGAGCGCTGGTGCAAATCCAACGAGGGATTGACTTGGCGTTTTATTGATCACCCAACGGGCCTGTAGAGCTGACCGGTTCGACCCATGGAATTATGCCAGTGAGGGTTTTTGCGTCTTTGGGATCGAGTTCATAGACGTCACGCCCAGGAGCCAACACTATTTTTCCGCCAGAGACGGGGCGCGGAAATGTTGTGAAGTAAACGATAAAGACGTTGATGTTGTTCTGCACCATCTCGCTCCGTCGGGATCCGGCGAACATGGCTTCTTTCACTTCTTCGCGAGACCAACCCTGAGTTCCGAGAATCCAGGCTCCAAGCTCGTCAGGGCTCGCCACCCGAATACAGCCGTGGCTGTGGTCTCGCTTTGAGCGAGCGAAGAAATTCTTTGCAGGAGTATCATGCATGTAAATATTGTTGACGTTAGGGAATAAGAACTTAACCCGACCGAGAGCATTGGAGGGTCCGGGAAGCTGGCGGAAATAGAGCCGCCCCTCTGCGACCAATTCAAGGTTCCGGGGTGAGGGACCGTGAGTGCTTGTGTTGTAGGGGTTGAAGTCGCTCACAATCTCGTAGCGATAGCGACTGAGAAAGTCCCAGTCTCCCAGCGCTTTCGGGAGAATCTCATTTTTGGCAATACTCGGGGGCACATTCCAATAGGGACCGAAAACCACCTCCTTCATCACGTCTCGAAATATGGGGGTTCGCTGTGCTTCTTTCGCTGCTTTGCCGTGCACGACGCGCATGGTGGTGGTGTGGAAATCATTGTCTTCAAAGCCGTAAAGCTCAGCCGTTGGCAGGTTGACGAGAAGGTAGCGGTCTCCCAAGTCTTCGGGCAGCAACCTTGCGCGGTGCAGGTTGATGACGATGGATCGGAAGCGGCTGGCAGCGTTAGTGTTCAGGTAAAGCCAGGAAGCTGGACCAAAGACACCGTCAGGATCAAGCCCATGGTCTTCTTGGAATGTCCGTAGGGCGAGTTCGAGTTCTGGGGTGATCCGCGAAAGGGCAGCCACTTGCTCCTCTGGCAGGTGAAGGTAGCCTCGGTCTGCGAGGTGAGCTCCAACAGCTGGGGCGGAGGGGTAAGCAGCACCCAGTTTACCGATACCTGCGGTCGCAGGATCCGGAATGGCGGGAAGGCTGCCGTAAGTTAGAATAGATTTTTTAGCCTCGGGGTATGCTTTGCGAAGTTCTCTGTAAATCCAGTTTTTCGGTCCGAGTTCGTCCGTTACTCTCTTAATTTTAAAGGGGGTGAGCGAAGCCGCAACGATGAGATCTTTGGCGATAGATTCGACGTCCCTGGCATCGTCTCCCGGGGTGTCCCCCGCATTCCATTGCTCCCAGATGCTTTCTGTCGGAACATAGCCAAGGCGAATCATGAGGGCGGCATCGAGGATAGCAACGCTGGCGGCAAGATCGCTTTTATCGACGATGTCGGTTTCGATGCCCACTAGAAGGCGCGTGGGATCAAGGGCCATGAGTTCCGGCAACGCGTGAGAATTGAGGGCGGTGCAAATCTCACGATGCAGAGAATCGAGGAGGACTATGTCGGGCCAGAGTGGGCGGAATCCACGCCCGTTGTAAACTGAAGCGAGCGCCCCGGCCAGTTGTTCCCGATAATGGCGATCTTCTGGGAGAAGCTGCAGAATGACATCGTGAAGAATAGCTGAGTCTGTCGCGGGAACGATCTCTTCGGCTTTGGCGTCTGTAATTGGCGACCCAGCGTTAGCGCTCGGAGTTGTTTGGGCAATCAGTAAAGGGCTAAAAAGAGCGATCCCCAAGAGTCCTGTTGAGATCGTAAATAACTGATGTTTTTGGCGGTTAGGAACGCGCATCGCTTAGATAACTTAAGGGAAGACGTAACAAAATGCCAATATGTGCCTAAAATGGCCTAAATTTTGGTTAAGTCCCGCTTTTCTTTGGGGAATTGCACAAGCCAGAGACGGAAAAGTTTATTGCTATGTTAGGGCTTGCTTTTTGAGGTAATTGCCAGTTTTTTAACTTTTTGAAAAAAGTAAAGTAAAAGTGGTTGACCTTCTGGCTATACCGGTTAGATTCACCGCCCGCCCGGAAGAGGGAGGTTCCGAAGCGCTTGAAAAAGCTCGGGAATTATAGATCTTTTGAAATTTTTTCGAACCAATTTTTGCATCCCATTTTCAGGGTGCTGAAGCCGCATTTTTGCAGCCTCAGTTGATTGAAAATTAGCAATAGTTGGTATTTGGTAAAGGCTAAATTGTGTGCTGCACGTTGACGACAAAACGTGCACACAAGGGGTCTTCTTTATGAGGGCCCCAACTTGTCAATTTTTCCGTTTATTAAGAACAATGAATTCCATCCGCAAGGATGTGAATGCCATGCGTTTCTGAATAATGCGGGAATCAATTTTCTATTCGGAGAGTTTGATTCTGGCTCAGAACGAACGCTGGCGGCGTGGATAAGACATGCAAGTCGAACGAGAAACTTACTTAGCTTGCTTTGTAAGTTTCTAGTGGCGAACGGGTGAGTAACACGTGAGTTACCTGCCCTGAAGCGGGGGATAGCCCGAGGAAACTCGGATTAATACCCCATGTGATCGTAAGATTAAAGGCGGCTTCGGCTGTCGCTTCAGGATGGGCTCGCGGCCTATCAGCTAGTTGGTGAGGTAACTGCTTACCAAGGCGATGACGGGTAGCTGGTCTGAGAGGACGACCAGTCACACTGGAACTGAGACACGGTCCAGACACCTACGGGTGGCAGCAGTCGAGAATCATTCGCAATGGGCGAAAGCCTGACGGTGCGACGCCGCGTGGAGGATGAAGGCCCTAGGGTCGTAAACTCCTGTCATCAGGGAGTAATGACTCACGTAGTAACTGACGTGGGTAGTGATAGTACCTGAAGAGGAAGGGACGGCAAACTTCGTGCCAGCAGCCGCGGTAATACGAAGGTCTCAAGCGTTGTTCGGATTTACTGGGCGTAAAGCGTCTGTAGGCGGAGTGGTAAGTCAGATGTGAAATCCCGGGGCTCAACCCCGGAACTGCATCCGATACTGCCACCCTAGAGGGTCGGAGGGGAGTCTGGAATTCTCGGTGTAGCAGTGAAATGCGTAGATATCGAGAGGAACACTAGTGGCGAAGGCGAGACTCTGGACGACACCTGACGCTGAGAGACGAAGGCCAGGGTAGCGAAAAGGATTAGATACCCTTGTAGTCCTGGCAGTAAACGGTGCACGCTTGGTGTGGGAAGGTTCGACCCTTTCCGCGCCGGAGCTAACGCGTTAAGCGTGCCGCCTGGGGAGTACGGTCGCAAGATTAAAACTCAAAGAAATTGACGGGGACCCGCACAAGCGGTGGAGCATGTGGCTTAATTCGATGCAACGCGAAGAACCTTACCTGGGCTTGACATGTTAGTCGTAGACTTATGAAAGTTTGTCGTCACTTCGGGTGGACTATCACAGGTGCTGCATGGCTGTCGTCAGCTCGTGTCGTGAGATGTCAGGTTAAGTCCTATAACGAGCGCAACCCCTATGAACTGTTGCCAGCGAGTAATGTCGGGGACTCTGTTCAGACTGCCCAGATTAACTGGGAGGAAGGAGGGGATGACGTCAAGTCAGTATGGCCCTTACGCCCAGGGCTGCACACGTGCTACAATGTCCAGTACAATATGATCCGAGACCGCAAGGTGGAGGAAATCTCAAAAACTGGGCTCAGTTCGGATTGTAGGCTGCAACTCGCCTACATGAAGTTGGAATCGCTAGTAATGGTACATCAGCTACGGTGCCGTGAATACGTTCCCGGGTCTTGTACACACCGCCCGTCACATCATGGAAGCCGCTCGCACCCGAAGTACCTCTATAGGGTCCTAAGGTGTAGGTGGTAACTGGGATGAAGTCGTAACAAGGTAGCCGTAGGGGAACCTGCGGCTGGATCACCTCCTTTCTAAGGAGCAATTCGCCGATTCTAACTCACAACGAATCACTTTTTTTCGTCTGATTTAT
>MDTC01112516.1_pt1 | contig 27664 bp, 23 predicted proteins | sample 811181 | NCBI WGS metagenome assembly MDTC01 (sample SAMN05326644, study PRJNA326480) | marine metagenome | isolation source: seawater | place: Pacific Ocean: North | collected 2011 | reverse complement strand
CATCATGTTCTTTATGCGCTTTGTGATCTTCATGTCCATCATGTTCTTTATGCGCTTTGTGATCTTCATGTCCATCATGTTCTTTATGCGCTTTGTGAGCATCATGTCCATCATGTTCTTTGTGCGCTTTGTGTGGTGCTTTAGGTTGAGCTTGATATTTTACATCATGTCCTTGCCAGTTCTGGTGTATGGCTTCTAAGCCATCAAGGCTCACGATAACAGTTTGATCCGCAGTAGTTCCGGTAGGATATAAAATACCACTGATAAGAAAAGGATTTTTATCGTGTTCAACAAAACTATATTCACCTGAACCATGAGATAAAACAATATAATCACCTACCTGATATTGTAACTTGCTCGCAACTTCAGCACCAATGACCGCTTGGAAAGTACCTTGAAAAGCTTGACCTTGCGCGAAGGTGAGCTCTTGTTGTTGGCCAAATTTAAAATGGTTGAAATAGTCATGCGTTGTACCCATCACACTGTAACCATGATGTGAATCACCTAATGCGATAGGAATTGACCAAGCGACTCTTTTATCTCTGATTATATCTTGATAGGAATCCCAAGAGAGGTTATGCGTTGCATGACCCACACGAAATACAGAATAAAGAAGTAAGTTCGTCGCTCCTGTACGAGGACCAACGATTAAATCGACACCCGATACTGTTTTACTAAAGCTGGATTTTGCTTCTTGGCGTAAGTGTTCAACACCGAGTAAAACAAAAATACTGATGGCTATGGAAAGCAAAGTCAAAAGTGCGGTTGATTTGCGATTAAGAAGACTTTTACCTGTTATTTTTAAGAACATAGTGCACCTAGTTAAGCGTGGTTAATATGATTTAAATGTAATTTTGTTTCAAAGTGTTTAGACAAGCTTTCATCATGACTTACAAAGATAATTGTACTCTGTAGCGAGTCGGTACATTCAAAAAGAAGTTTGATGAAGTCATCTCTTGAATCACTATCTAAAGCTGAAGTAGGTTCATCGGCAATAATAATACTCGGATGATTAATGAGTGCTCGAGCAATAGCTACGCGTTGCTGTTGCCCGACACTGAGTGTGTCAGCTCTTTGTTTGAGTAAGTTGTCGGATAATGAAAGACGTTCAAAAATATGCTGAATATTCTGTTTTGTTTCAGAAAACTGATATGGAGAAAAATAGGAAGCGAGCTGAATATTTTCAAGTATATTTAAGTAAGGTATGAGGTTGAATTGCTGAAATATAACACCTATGTGCTCAGCACGAAATCGATCTCGATCACTCGGTGCTAAGTTATGAAACTCCACATCATTATAGAGAATTTGTCCTTGCGATGTAGGTGAGATACCGCAAAGTAAGTTGAGAAAAGTTGATTTACCTGATCCTGAAGGGCCATATAAAAAGACTCTTTGACCAGGAGAAATTTCAAGATCTTTAATATTGATGATAGTTTGGTTGATTTCATAAGAAAAATTCAAATCTTTAATCGTGAGATGATAAGGTTGTGGTTCTGTTTGAAACATAAAAAATCTCCCTTATTGTTCTTTTTCATTATATTGCGTATGATAACTTTATTCTAATGAAAAGAGGCTTATTCATGTTAAAACAAAAAAAAATTATTGCTCTTATCTCTATTTTAGTTGGATTTGTCACTTTAGGCTTTATTTATAAGCTTTTGGTTGTTACTCAGGACGAAAAATCATCTCAAGAAGAAAATCAAATTGAATATGCCACAACAGAATGGGTGGATCTCATTCCTAAAGATGAATTGCAGATCTTGCTCAATCCTCCAGCTGCGATAGATGATATCGTTGATGGCGGAGAAGACGATGATATTAACAAATTGTCGAAAAATCCTGAAGTGGCACGTTATCAAAGAGCTTTAGTCTCGAAAAACATCGTACCTAATTATAAAGATAAGCCTATCATGATACCTGGTTTTATAGTGCCTTTGGAGTTTGACGATCAAAAAAAGGTGACTGAGTTTTTTCTCGTACCTTATTTTGGGGCTTGTATCCATTTACCACCGCCTCCGCCTAATCAAGTGATTCATGCTCGTTACCCTCAGGGTATCGAACAAAAAGAGCTTTACCAGCCTTATTGGATTTCAGGCGCACTCAAAAGTGAAATTGTAAAAAATGACACAGCGACTTCTGCTTATAGCATGCTCGTAAAGCAAATACGTTTATACACGGAAGAAGACGATAGGATGTACAACGAAATGCAACAAGAGATAGAACAGGAGTATGTTCCTGCTTTTCAAGAAGATGAAGAGGAATATGATGTAAGTGAATCATGACATTGAAACAAAAAAGCTCACTAAGGTGAGCTTTTTTAGTAGCTTAAAAGGATGACCTAAAGTTACTGCTGCGTTTTGAGCATTTGCCAGTATTTATCATAAATTTTAGCAGCATCGCCAATATCATCTTGGAATTCACTTGTTTTTATGATTTCTTCTGGTGGATAGATAATAGGATTATTTGCCATATCTTTATTCATGTACACTTTTGCAGATTTATTCGCAGTGGGATAGCCAATGGTATCTGAAATTCTGGCTGCAATATCAGGTCTGAGCAGAAAGTTGATCATAGCATAAGCAGCTTCTACATTTTCAGCGCGTTTAGGTATAGATAAGTTATCCATCCATAAGATAGGACCTTCTTTAGGATATATAAATTGAATATTGGGGTCTTCTTTTTGTGCCATATAAGCAGAGCCATTCCAGATCATACCAATTTCCACTTCACCCGATAAAAATGGAATAGCAGGTGTATCAGAGTTAAATACGGTGACATGAGGTATCAGAGTTTTTAATCTGTTATAAGCTTGTTTAATATGCTTAGGGTTGGTGGAGTTGACAGAATGCCCATTGAGCTTCAGCGCAACATGAAATACTTCGCGTACATCGTTCATAAGCAGGAGTTTATTTTTATATTCGGGTTTCCATAAATCTTTCCAGCTTGTAATCGAAGCAGGATCGATAAATTGCTTATTGACACCAATAGCTGTTGCACCCCAGATATAAGGTACACTGTATTTGTTTTTGGGATCATAAGATTTATCTAGAAAATTGACATCGATATGCTTGAAGTTGGATATCTTGCTGAGATCAAGAGGTTGAATGAGATTCTCTTGCCATAACTTGCGTACGTAATAGGTTGAAGGTACGACCAGATCATAACCTGTGCCTTTAAGCATCTTGAGTTTAGAATACATCACTTCATTGCTGTCATATGTAGTGAGAATCACCTCAATACCTGTTTCATCGGTAAACTCTTTAAGCATTTCTTCGGTAATATACTCAGACCAGTTATAGAAGTAGAGCTTTTGAGCCGTTTGATGATCTGAGTGTTTCGACATATTAAAGTAAAAAGCGGTGCCTAGAACAGCGAGTAGGATACCTGCTAACATAATTTTTGGGTTTTTCATATTTTATGTTCTCTTTTCAAGTGCTTAGATAAGATAAAAAATAGCATAACGAATATGAGTGATAAGCACAGAAGTAGCGTAGCCAAGGCATTGACTTCTGGGGACACTCCTACTTTAACCATAGAATAAATCTTAATAGGTAAGATTTCATAACTAGGTCCTGTTACAAAAGAGCTTACAATGACATCGTCTAAGGATAAAGTAAAACTGATAATCCAACTAGATAGAATAGCAGGCATAGCAATAGGTACGAGTATTTGCCAAAAAGTTTGGCTTTCACTTGCACCCAAATCTTTAGCAGCTTCGATGATCTTTGGATCGAAATCGTTTAAGCGAGCAGAAACTGAAATCACAACAAAAGGGAGACAGAAGGTTATATGTGCAATGACTAAAGACATGAAGCCCAGTTCAAGACCTAAGTACAAAAATAAAATCAGGAGCGAGACAGCAAGAATGATGTCGGGAGAACTGATAATAATAAATAAAAGTCCATGTAATAACTTTTTACCTTTAAACTGGTGACGAAATAGAGCAACAGCGGTCATCGTGCCTATTGCAGTGGCTACGGTTGCAGAACAAAGACCTACAATCACAGAATGCATTGCGGCATCGATTAGACTTGCATGATGAAATAGTGATTCATACCACTTCAGGGTAAACTGACTCCAATGTAAACCATATTTTGATTGGTTAAACGAGTTACCTATTAAAATGATGATAGGTAAGTAGAGAAAACTAAACATGATGATAAACCAAGAGATACGCATTATTTTTTTCATAGGTGTCCTCTTTTTTGTTGCAGCTTAGAGGTGCGAAAATAAATAAAAAGCAATAACGCCATCACCCACAAGAGACTCATACTGGCAGAGGCTGCCAAAGGCCAGTTACGTGTAATGAGTAATTGATCTTTGATGAGGTTACCTATAAGAAGGTTTTTGGATCCACCGAGTAAATCAGATAAATAGAACATCCCCATAGTCGGAAGAAATACCATCAGTATGCCTGCAATGATGCCTGAGTAGGTTAAAGGCAACATCACTTTGTAAAAGTATTGCCAACGGCTAGCACCTAGATCTTTAGCTGCTTCACTATAGGATGAGGGGAGCTTTTCTATTGCATTGTATAGAGGAAGTACCATAAAAGGGATAAGAATATAAACAAAACCTATAATGACCGCTGTTTGGGTATACAGTAGATGTAAGGGTGTATCAATAATGCCTAAATAGAGTAGACATGTATTGAGTAACCCTTTAGCGCTTAAAATAATTTTAATAGCGTAGGTTCTTATTAATGAGTTCGTCCAAAAAGGAAGAATGAGCATAAATAATAAGATACGTTGTGTTACAGGCCGATAACTCGAAATCAGCCACGCAGTAGGATAGCCTATCAATAAGCAAATGATACTGGTTATACTGGCTAAATAGATAGAGTTAGCAAATATATGACCATATCTTGGATTAAACAACGTAAGATAATGATCCCAAGTTACAGGAAGTTGCAGGGTACTTTGTGTATCTTGTGTGAGAAAGCTGGTCACAAAAATCATACCGTTTGGAATCATGACGAAAATAAACAGCCAAGAGAAAGCTAAACCTATGCTGAGCAGTTTAAATGAGCTATGAGTCATTTTCATGAGTTAATACCACCTCCCAGCTTGGTACCCAAGATACCTCGACGCGTTGACCAATACTATGATCTGTATCGGGATCATCTTCATCGAAAAATTCGCTCACAAGAATCTTATCACCATAATCCATATGAATCACAGAATCTAAAGTCATACCTTTATAAGTACGTTCGATAACATGACCTGTTAATAAGTTAGAAGTTGTATTCATATTGATTTCTTTGATGCGAATATCTTCAGGACGTAATAAAACAGATACCAGACTCTGATTTTTCAATGATGTTTCGCTGTGTATGGTAAATGTTTTATCTTCTATTTGAGCTTGATACGTATCATCCGTTAATTTCTTCAGCACACGTGCTTTAAAGAGATTAGTTTCACCGATAAACTTCGCAACAAATAGATTATCAGGTGTTTCATAGATTTCTTTTGGCGTACCAATTTGCTCAATGCGACCTTCTTTCATTACAACAATACGATCGGACATTGAGAGTGCTTCTTCTTGATCATGGGTCACAAAAATAAAGGTGATGCCCAGCTGCCTTTGTAAACGCTTGAGTTCAAGCTGCATGGCTTGTCTTAGTTTGTAATCAAGTGCACTAAGAGGTTCATCAAGAAGCAAAATTTTGGGGCGATTGACAATGGCTCGAGCAATGGCAACACGTTGTTGCTGACCACCTGAAAGCTCCGAAGGTTTATGATTGAGATAGTTCTCAAGCTTCACTTTGGTTAAGGTTGCAATGGCTTCTTCTTTTGCTTGTACGTGAGGTACTTGACGTACTTTTAAACCAAACATCACATTATCTAAAACAGACATATGTGGGAAGAGAGCATAGCTTTGAAATACAGTATTAATTTGTCTTTGTTCAGCTGGAGTTTGACTGATACACATACCGTCGAGCTTGATTGTACCCTGATCGGCATGGTCTAAGCCCGCAATAATTCTAAGTAAAGTTGTTTTACCGCATCCAGAAGGGCCGAGAAGTGTGAGAAATTCACCGTCTTCAATAGATAAGCTGAGTTGATTGAGAATGGTACGCTGATGAAATTGTTTCGTTACTTGTTCTAAGCGTAAAAGCTCTGTTGATTGAGAATTTGCCATAGTCATGAGACTCCAATCGACACATGAGAATAAATTGAATAAGAAGGAGCGCATTTTAGTTCGAGTTTGTAGAATAATAAAGACTTATTTTAAGTATTTTGAGAAAAATTTTTTGGGTTTCATTTTGAGCATTTAGACTGTAGGATTGATTTGTTTTATTTGCAGGTGACTTTTGAAGGCTTTATGATATAAAGTATTGATAAATAAATTTTTTAATTTTTCATCCTGTGCAGATATGAGTGCTTAAGAGCTATACGGGATACGGATATATGTCAGGATAGCAAGATGAGTGTTATCGGCTTTTTTTGATGATATCGCGCGCTAAATCATCAGCGATAGCACTTGTGCTTTGTTGACGTGCTTTGGATTGCTCAAAGATAAGCTCAAGTTGCGGACCAATGTTTTTAACTTGAGCTATGGCTTTCTCGCGCTGGTAATTTTTTTCAAAAGATACATTAATAATACCGCCTGCATTAATCACATAATCAGGTGCATATAAAATCTCTTGTTCGAACAGTGCTTGTCCGTGTTCTGACGACTGTAATTGATTGTTTGCGCTGCCAGCAACAATTTTGGCTTTTAATTGTTTGATTGTTTGATCATTGATGATGCCACCTAATGCACAAGGTGAAAAAATATCAACATCTTGTTGATAAATGAGATCAGGCGCTACAGCGACAGCATTAAATTCATGGACAACACGAGTGATAGCTTCAGCATCAATGTCACTCACAATGATAGAAGCTCCAGCTTCGTACAGTGCTTTACAAATGTAATAACCAACATGACCGACACCCTGCACAGCGACCTTTATATTTTTCATCGATGGGTCACCACGTTGTTGCATGAGTGCAGCTTCCATACCGGCAATAACGCCGATAGCGGTAATAGGGGAGGGATCACCACTTTTCCCTTCTAAACCAAACATATAAGATGTTTCACTGTAGGCATTCATAATGTCGGTTGTGTTGGTGCCTATATCTTCAGCTGAGTAGTAGCGTCCTTGTAAGCGTTCGACCATCTTGCCAAAAGACTTGAATAATGCTGTGCGATCAGTGATGTGGTCAGGTTTTAAAATCACCGATTTGCCGCCACCAAAAGGAAGTTGAGCGATTGCATTTTTATAAGTCATGCCACGAGAGAGGCGTAATACATCTTCCAAGGCTTCTGTGTCATCTTGATAATGCCAGAGACGACAACCGCCTACAGCAGGGCCTAAAGTGGTATCGTGAATAGCAATAATGGCTTTGAGGTCGGTTTCAGGATCATGATAGAAAACAACATCTTCGTGTTGGTCAAATGATGGATGATCAAATACGGCCATATAAAACCTCTATGTCTTCGGTACAAAGCAACAGGACTTTCATACAAAACAGCACTTGGCTCATATTTAGTGTAGAACATTTTATATGAGAAAGTGTGCTGTTTTATATTGAATAATAAGGCTATTCGTTGTCAGAGTAGAGGTAACCTTGTGTGATTAGGTTGAGTAAGAGTTGTTTTACTTGTGGCATATCTAACCATGTCTCGATTAGACTTGGTGGATAAAACTTGAGGTTAGATAACAGATAGCATTGTTCTTGATCTGCCTCGGCAAGAATATATTCTTGCTGATCGATAAATACACGAGGTTGATCATGCTCATGGCAAATAATCTTTAAGCCATCAATACGGTACAGCGTTTTGTGCTGAGCCACTAGTTGCTCAAGTAAGTCTTCAGGTGCTTCTTGTTCAAGAGGTTCAATATTAAGCTCAAAACGAGACTGGCTTAATAAGCAGCCGAGCATTGACTTCATCGATTTTGTATCGGAGAGGCTTTGCTTCATGAGTTGCACCATAGCTTGCTGATCGGTTTCACTGATGAGACCTGAGTTGGTCACATCTTGCGGTGAAGTAAAGCGAGTTGATGCCAGTTGATGCTCTTCTAAATAATCTGCCCAACTTGAGAGTAATTCTCTTTGCAAAGGAGCTCTAAAACCAAGAGAGTAACTTAAAGCCGGTGCATCGGTATGCGTGATACCTTGATGCGGACATCCTGCTGGGATATAGAGTAGATCACCCGGCTGCATGGTCACATCTAGGATAGGTTCGAAAGATTCGATAATCGCCATATGCTTGATATCTTTGCGTAATGAATAGCTACCTTCAGCGCCAACCTGCCAATTGCGAGTGCCTTGGCCTTGGATAATAAAGACATCATATTGATCAATATGCGGACCCACACCACCTTGAGGAGTACAATAAGACATCATCAAGTCATCCACGCGCCAGTCGGGTAGGAAATCAAAAGCATTGACTATGTCTTGGCATTGGGGTACCCAGTGGTTAACAGCTTGTACCAAAAGCTGCCAATGGGTTGAACCAAATTCAGAATAGTCAGTGAAAGGACCTTGTTTGGCAATCCACTGATCGCCTTGACGAAGAATCACTCGTGATGTGATAAAGTCTTCTAAGGCCATACCAGCGAGCTCATCAGCATCAAGAGGATCATGAAAATTGGGAAAAGCCCCTTTAAGGAAAAGGGGCTTTTTTTGCCAATGCTGTGTAATAAACTTATCAGGATCGAGAGTTAGTTGCATAGTGGACTCAGATTAAAGATGTAATATTTTGAGCAAGTTTTTGTGCATAACCTGTATAGTTATGTGGTGTAAGCTGCTTCAGTTCTTGTTTCACTGCATCAGGTAATTCAAGTTGATCGATAAACTGAATCAAGCTTTCTCGTGTAACTTTCTTGCCACGTGTCAGTTCTTTCAATTTTTCATACGGCTTTTCGATATGATGGCGACGCATGACAGTTTGAATAGGCTCTGCAAGCACTTCCCAGTTGGCGTCAAGTTCAGCTGTTAAACTGGCTTCATTGACATCTAATTTGCTGATGCCTTTTAGGGTCGATTGATAAGCAATGATACTATGCGCTAAACCTACACCAAGGTTACGCAAAACGGTTGAGTCTGTCAGATCGCGTTGCCAGCGTGAAATAGGCAGCTTCACTGCTAAATGCTGCATAATTGCATTACCTAGACCGAGATTGCCTTCTGAGTTTTCAAAGTCAATGGGGTTGACTTTATGCGGCATGGTCGAAGAGCCAATCTCACCTGCGACAGTTTTTTGCTTAAAGTGGCCAACCGAGATGTAACTCCATATATCGCGATTAAAATCAATAAGAATCGTGTTAAACCTTGCTATGGCATCAAACAATTCCGCAATGGTATCATGTGGCTCGATTTGTGTTGTATAAGGGTTAAACTCTAAGCCTAGACTTTCGACAAAGGCCTGAGCTTCTTGTGGCCAGTTCACCTGAGGATAAGCGCTATGATGCGCATTATAGTTACCGACTGCACCATTGAACTTACCTAGAATAGGCTGCTGTTGAATCTGTTGTAATTGACGCTTTAGACGATAAGCAGTATTGGCCATCTCTTTACCTAAAGTACTAGGCGTAGCGGGTTGGCCATGTGTGCGCGACAAAAGAGGCGTACCTGCATAGGTGGTTGCTAGTGCGGCGATAGCATCAATGACACTTTGCATTTGCGTGTTGACGATTTGTGCTCGCGCATCTTGAAGCATCAAAGCATAAGCTAAGTTATTGATATCTTCTGAAGTACAAGCAAAGTGTACAAATTCAGCATAGCTTTTCAAGCTGTCTCGACTTGCTAAGCATTCTTTCAAGAAGTATTCAACAGCTTTGACATCATGGTTGGTGGTGCGCTCATAGTCTTTGACTTTTTGTGCATCGGCTTCACTGAAGTTCGCTGCTAAGTCTTGTAGCCACGTTTGATCTGCTTGCGAAAAAGGTTGGACTTCATTTATTTCATTACATGTGCTGAGATGAATGAGCCAATGCACTTCAATTTGGAATCGATATTTGATCAGACCCCACTCACTGAAAATAGGTTGTAATATTGAAGTTTTAGCACCATATCGGCCATCAATTGGAGATACAGCATTTAAAGTAGAAAGTGCCATGGATGTTCCTTAACTGAGATAAATGAAAAACTAAAGGCATTCAGTAAGTCGTTTTTTTGCATGTGAAATCATTTCGTTTTTACGAAATATAAGCTGGCGACGTTTGCCACCTAATTGTCGCCACAAGACAGCTGACCGCATTGTAGAGAGCAGTAAAGCTCTTATCTTATTTTGATTGAGGTTGTTTTGTATATAATTTTGTCGGCCTGAAATCATGACTCGAGGCCCTAAAGGACTAATGATATCGCTATAAATACTTGCAAGGTTGGCCAAAACTTGAGGATCAGTAATCTGAAAGTGTTGGAGCTGGCGATGTACTTGATCAATACGTGAAGCTAAGTTAGAAAGCACCTGGTTTTTACGTGATAACTTGCGCTCAAGCATAATGATACCAAAGATATAGCGCATCAATTCAGTATCTTTTTGTTGCTGATCGGTGAGCTGATTAATTAAAACTTTATAACCTAGAGTTAAATTTTGTACCGAACCATAGACTTCAACGGCGTCTTCTGGATTGGTAACCAGTATCGCTTGGAGTGTATTGTGCAGATGTGTAGAATTTGTATCGCCGTCTCTAGCAATCTCTTGAATAAGTTTAACGGCTTGACAGAGACCTGCAAAAGCCATAGTGCATTGATCCATATTACTCATCATGCTTTTCTCTTATGAGTTGATCAATAATACCACCACCTAAGCATACATCACCTTGGTAGAACACAGCCGATTGACCAGGTGTAACGGCCGCAACAGGTTCGTTGAATAACACACGTACTTGATCGTTTTCCATAGGCTCTAGCCTGCATAAAATGTCAGTTTGACGGTATCGTGTTTTCACCGTCAGCTCTAGGCTTTTTGTGATCGGTTGACGGTTAACCCAATGGAGCTGGCTGGCGATAAAGCCTTGCGACATCAGACGTGGGTGATCTCCACCTTGACCAATAATTAATTTATTATGCTGTAGATCTTTATCGACGACATACCAAGCTTTTTCAGCGCAGGATTTTAATCCACCAATGCCAATACCTTTGCGTTGTCCAAGAGTATAAAACATCAGACCTTGATGTTCACCGACGATATCGCCTTCTGTCGTTTCAATCACACCTGGCTGAGCAGGAATGTATTGCTCTAGAAAGTCTTTAAATTTACGCTCACCGATAAAACAAATACCTGTACTGTCTTTTTTTAAAGCTGTGGTCAGACCGAGCTTTGCTGCAATATCACGTACTTCATATTTTTCAAGTTCACCTACAGGGAAAAGCGTTTTTGCTAGGTGCTCATGACTGAGTGTATAGAGAAAATAGCTTTGGTCTTTGTTGTTATCAAGCCCTCTGAGTAACTGAGGCTCTGCATCATCACTTCTTCTGACATAGTGTCCGGTTGCGATGTAATCAGCTTGTAATGCTTCGAGTGCAAAATCTAAAAAGGCTTTGAATTTGATCTCTTTGTTACACATGATGTCAGGGTTGGGAGTACGTCCTGCTTTGTACTCAGACAGAAAGTGTTCAAAAACATTATCCCAATATTCAGTAGCAAAGTTAATAGTATGCAAAGGTATATTTAAGGTTTTACATACAGATTGTGCATCTTCAAGATCTGATGCAGCAGCGCAGTATTCGTCTGTGTCATCTTCTTCCCAGTTTTTCATGAAAAGACCTTCAACTTGATAGCCTTGTTCAAGAAGTAAATGCGCGGATACAGAAGAATCGACACCGCCAGACATGCCAATAATGACTTTTTTTGCTTGTTTTGTGACTTGTACCATAGGGAGTTATATTATCAAGATATGAGCTGATTTATAAACCATAAATATTAACATATATACCGGCTTTCGGCTAGAGGTACAGGGTAAGAATGGGTATGCTAGTTTTGCTAGAGTCTGGCAAAAGCCAGTCATCTTTGTGAGGTAGAAGAAATAAGAAACCCGAGTATCAAAACCACGGATTTCTTAATCTCAATTTGAAAAATTAGCTTTCCATGGATTCAAAAATTGGATGAATTAAAGATGCATGTTTGCCTTTAGGTCCTTCAACAACTTCATAGGAAACAGGCTGACCTGCTTTGAGTGTGCGGTATCCATCCATCTGGATAGTTGAGTAATGTGCAAAAACATCATCACCACCACCTTCAGGGCAGATGAAACCAAAACCTTTTGCATTATTAAACCACTTAACAGTTCCGTTTGTCATACGTCCACTTCCTTTTTCAATAGCATATCAATCGTGTTTGTATACCTGAGTTGTTACTCAAGAAGGCACAGGATGTAACTTTATCTTTACTATGTCAAGATTTTTTTAACATAAGATGTTTATTTTTTTGTTTTTGATCGTTATAGTTTGTTTTTTTTAATATGTTTTTTGGTGACTATTTATGGCAAATATCTTTGAAAATCAAGATCAAGTACAAGAGGCTGAAGAAAAAGAAGCCTTGCAAGAGCCTCCTTTTTACAAGGTTGTCCTAAATAATGACGACTATACGCCGATGGATTTTGTAGTAGAAATACTTTGTATGTTCTTTTCTATGAACCAAAATGAGGCTACAGGCACTATGCTGAAGATTCATAACGAGGGAAAAGCTGTTTGTGGTATATATCCCCGAGATATAGCCGAAACTAAGTGCGATTTAACAAATCGTTTTTCTCGTGAGAAAGAGTATCCTTTGTTGTGTTCTGTTGAAAGAGCTTAGTTGCGAGCGTGTTGGGGGCAAAGCATGTTAAATAAAGATCTTGAGGTCACCTTAAACAAAGCGTTTTTGCAGGCAAAAGATGCAAGACATGAATTCATGACGGTGGAACATTTACTCCTTGCTTTGCTGGAAAATCCAGCAGCACAACAAGCTTTATATGCTTGTGGTGCGAATATTCAAAAGTTGAAGCTGGAAATTAAAGAGTTTGTCGAGCAAACTACGCCGCGACTTCCTGTGAATGACACCAATCGTGAAACACAACCGACTTTAGGATTTCAACGTGTTTTGCAGCGCGCTGTATTTCATGTTCAATCATCAGGCAATACAGAAGTTAATGGCGTGAATGTGCTCGTTGCCATTTTCAGTGAACAAGACTCACAAGCCGTTTACTTACTGCGTCGCAGCGAAGTATCGCGGTTAGATGTGGTGAACTATATTTCTCATGGTATTACAAAACAAGATGAAGATCCTGGTACAGACTCTATCTCAGAAGAAAACGAATTAGATGAAACGAAGGAAAATGCTTTATCTTTGTACGCAGTCAATTTAAATCGACAAGTTGAAGAAGGTCAGGTTGATCCTCTTATAGGACGAGAGCAAGAGCTTGAGCGCTGCATTCAAGTATTGTGTCGCCGCCGTAAAAACAACCCTCTTTTTGTTGGAGAAGCGGGCGTAGGTAAAACAGCTATTGCTGAAGGTTTGGCTTACCGGGTTGTGATGCAACAAACACCTGAAATTATACAAAATGCAGTGGTTTATTCTTTAGATTTAGGTGCTTTATTAGCAGGTACTAAATATCGCGGCGATTTTGAAAAGCGTTTTAAAAGTGTATTGAAATTTTTAAATCAAGATCCACATGCCATTTTATTCATTGACGAAATCCATACCATTATTGGAGCAGGAGCTGCTTCAGGTGGAATGATGGACGCTTCAAACTTATTAAAGCCTTTATTATCAAGCGGTTCATTACGTTGTATGGGCGCAACAACCTATCAAGAGTTTCAAGGTGTGTTTGAAAAAGATCGAGCACTTGCTCGACGCTTCCAAAAAATTGATGTTGAAGAACCAAGTGTATTGGATACGATAAAAATCCTACAAGGCTTAAAGTCTAAGTATGAAAATCATCATCAGATAAAATATACCAACATGGCTTTGAGCGCGGCAGCACGCTTATCATCTAAATACATCAATGAGCGTAGATTGCCAGATAAAGCTATCGATGTCATCGATGAAGCAGGAGCACGAGCTGGGCTCATGCCTGCTAACCGCAGGCGCAAGACTATCAATGAAGCTGATATTGAGTCGATTATTGCTAAAGTTGCACGTATTCCAGAAAAATCAGTCTCAGCCTCAGATATGGAAGTGCTCAAGAATTTAGATCGCAATTTACGTATGGTTGTTTTTGCGCAAGATCAAGCTATTGACCCCTTAACTTCTGCGATTCGCTTATCGCGTAGCGGTCTTGGAGATCAACAGAAGCCTGTGGGTAGTTTTTTATTTGCAGGGCCGACAGGTGTGGGAAAAACAGAAGTAACCAATCAGTTGGCGAAGGCGTTAGGTATTGAAATCATACGTATTGATATGTCGGAATATATGGAAAGTCATACCGTATCTCGCTTAATTGGGGCACCTCCTGGATATGTTGGATATGATCAAGGTGGTCTTTTAACTGATGCTGTGATTAAGCATCCGCACAGTGTAGTCTTGTTAGATGAAATTGAAAAATCTCATTCTGATGTATATAACTTACTCCTTCAGGTCATGGACCATGGCACTTTAACCGATAATAATGGTCGTAAAGCAGATTTCAGAAACGTCATTTTAGTGATGACGACTAATGCAGGTGTGTTAGAAACGGTTAAATCTGGTATAGGGTTTAAATCACAAGATCAATCTTCTAATGCTATAGAAGAGGTTAATCGCGCATTTTCACCTGAGTTTCGTAATCGACTCGATAATATCATTTGGTTTAACAGCTTAGAGCGTCCTGCAATAAGTAAAGTTGTAGATAAGTTTATCACTGAGCTTCAAGTCCAATTGGATCAAAAGCAAGTTGTATTGGATGTGACGAATGAAGCAAGAGAGCTTTTGGCTGATAAAGGATACGATATATCTATGGGCGCAAGACCTATGTCAAGAGTCATTTTAGAGAACATCAAGCGACCTTTGGCTGATGAAATTCTTTTTGGAAAGCTGCAAAAGGGTGGTACAGTGAATGTGGGTGTGAAAAAGGGCGATTTTACTATAGGTTATAAGGTCAAAGACTGTTCAGAAACGACGCCCTAGCATTATCAAAAAAGCCAGCAAAAAGTGTGCTGGCTCTTTGTACCTTGCTCATTAACGAGCTCTGAAGACAATACGTCCTTTATTGATATCATAAGGCGTAATTTGAACCGTAACCTTATCACCTGTTAGAATACGTATGTAGTTTTTACGCATTCTTCCTGAAATATGAGCTGTAACGACATAACCGTTTTCAAGCTCCACACGGAATGTTGTGTTAGGTAAAGTCTCTAAAACCGTACCTTGTAATTCGATATTATCTTCTTTGGCCATTAACATTGAATCTCTATAAAAATTAACCGCACTATATTGCCGTAAATTCATCCCGATGTAAAGGCTAAAATCGATATTTTGTGACATCTAGCTGTCTAGTTAGGGTTGGAAATAGAACCCTTACAAGTCTTAATAAGACCTTAGGTGAATCAATTCATACTTTAATGATGCAAAATAGACAGCACAAAAGCTGATTTGATGCTTAACATACTCTGTTTCCTTGATTTTATCTATATTTTGCCTTATCTGAAGCCTAACAACCCGTCGAACCTATGCTAAAATACGCGCAATTTATTAAGCTGTAGAACTTTGAATATGATGATGACTATGAAATCTGAATTTATTGACTATATAAAGTCTATTTTACCCTCTCACCTTTCTTTAGAGGAGTTTGTTGCATCTTGCCAAACGCCTTTGCGTAAGTCGATTCGTGTGAATACACTCAAGATATCGGTTGAAGACTTTCAAGATCATGTATTGCCTCAAGGCTGGATTTTACATCCTATTCCTTGGTGTCCAGAAGGCTTCTGGATTGAACGCACTGATTCGACTATACCTCTGGGCAGTACTGTTGAGCATTTGGCGGGGCTGTTTTATATTCAGGAAGCATCATCGATGTTACCCCCTCAGGCTTTATTTGCGGACATAGAAAGTCCAAGTTTGGTCTTGGATATGGCTGCAGCGCCGGGTTCTAAAACAACTCAAATGGCTGGCTTAATGGATAATCGAGGCTGTTTGGTTGCGAATGAGTATTCAGCAAGTCGTATCAAAAGCTTACATGCTAATGTACAGCGCTTAGGTGTGCGTAATGTGGCTTTAACTCATTTTGATGCACATGTTTTTGGGCATTACTGCGAAGCATCTTTCGATGCCATATTACTTGATGCACCTTGTGGTGGTGAAGGTACGATTCGTAAAGATGATACAGCATTAGATGATTGGAGTATGCAGCACATAGAATCTGTATCAGCTATTCAGTTTAAGTTGATTCAATCTGCTTTTCGTGCACTTAAAGTAGGTGGTCATCTTATTTACTCTACATGCACATTAAATACCATTGAAAATCAGCAAGTGTGTTATGCACTGAAAGAAGCTTTTCCTGATGCTGTTGAGTTTTGCTCTTTGGCTGAGCTCTTTGATGGAGCAGATCAATCTTTAACTGAAGAAGGTTTTTTACATATTTGGCCACAGATCTATGATAGTGAAGGTTTCTTTGTAGCGAAGATAAGAAAAACAAGAGAAGTAGAGTCTGCTCCAGATCTTGTTAAGCGTATTAAGTCTTCAGCATTTAAGCCAGCTGCGCGTAAAGTGATTCAAGACTTAGATGCATATTATCTTCAACATTTTGGCGTAAAGCCAAGTGAATATGGAACAGTGATGTGTCGCGATCAAGAGTTCTGGCTTTTTCCTTTTGATTTCTCTGATATCGCGCAACATGTGCGTTATGATCGCGTGGGTATTCGTTTAGGGCAGCAATTTAAAAAAGGCTTTAGAGCGCACCATGATGCCATGATAGCTTTACCTCTTTTAACTTCGAAGATGATAGAGCTTACAGCTGAGCAGGCACAAACTTATTTGAAGGGGCAAGATCTTGTGTATAACTCTGAAGATTTCTTGGGTGAATGCTGTGTATCTTTTCAAGGTTACCCTTTAGGTTTAGTGAAGATTTTAACCCATAAACTAAAAAATAATCTCCCGAGACACCTTGTTAAAGATAATATGATTATTAATTGATATTAAAGAATTTAATAAGATTTTTTTAGATTTTTTTTGTGGCATTATGCTTCCCTTTGCAAGAAGTGTGGTAATGAAAGATAAATTTCAGGAAAAGTTACTATTCATCATCTAAGCTTTGTTATGCAATATCATTTTCCCTATCCCGGAACATCGGAGTCGTTCCGGGGTTTTTTTTAGGCTATTTTTTTGCTTTATTAAATAAAGTAAAAAAGTTATCTGTGGTCGCTTGAGCTAATTCTGCTAAAGTTTCTTGCCTCAGTGTTGCCAGATAATTGGCTACTTCTACTACGTAACTCGGTTGGTTTTCTTTACTTCGATGTGGAACAGGAGCTAGGTAAGGTGAATCAGTTTCGATGAGTAAACGATCTAAAGGTAACTTCTTAGCAATATCTTGTAACGCAACAGCATTTTTGAAGGTCACAATACCTGATAAAGAAATATAAAAGCCCAAATCTAAAGCAGCTTTTGCCATGTCCCAATTTTCAGTGAAACAATGTAAGACTCCAGATGCTCTGTCAGCGTGGTTTGCTTTAAGTAAGGCTATCGTATCTGCGCGTGCATCTCTAGTGTGTACGATAAGAGGCTTCTTCACTTTACAGGCAAGTTCGATATGTTGTTCAAAGTAGTTTTGTTGTATAGCCTTACTTTCGGCTGAGTAATAATAATCTAAGCCTGTTTCACCAATGGCAACAACTTCTTCGTCTTCGGCATATTGCGCTACAAGTTGGAAGTCAGGTTGGTGCTCTAAATACAAAGGGTGAATGCCACAAGAGAGTGAAACATCAGGTAAGCCTGAAACGAGATCTTTCATATTAGGATAGCTGGTGGCATCGATATTAACGCACAGAAAATGCGTAACGCCTCTTTGTCTAGCTTGATTCAATAATTGTGCGATTTCTTCTTTATTTGTGGCCTGTTTTAGTCGATCGAGATGACAATGAGAGTCAACAAACACGTTTAATTTCCTCTTGGTTTTTGGCAAAGCTAAATGTTTACTGTAGCGTTTATTTCACTACGTATATCTATCTTTCTTGTTCTAAATAGATTAAATTTGTTCTATATTGGATTGAATATGACAGATTTTCAGCTTGCGCATGTTTTGTTATGTGTCATTTTATTATATTATAAGTCGTTTAGACTATGCGACAGAAAAGGGTTGAAAATCAGCCCACATTCTCTTTAAACGCCTTTATTTGTGCAATTAACATAACGGAAGTAATTATGGAATCAACAGATAAGTTGACAGATGTAAACCAAGTTCTTAAATATTTAACAGAAAAGTTTCCTCAGTGCTTTATTCTAGATGGCGAGCCTAAGCCTTTAAAAATAGGCCTTTTCAATGACTTGGCTGAAAGACTCAGCGATGATCCATGTGTGAGCAAAACGCAGTTGCGTGTGGCGGTGAGACGTTATACAAACAGCTGGCGTTATCTAAAAAGTATTCAGCTTGGCACACAACGCATTGATTTAGATGGTCATCCTTGTGGGGAGCTGCAAAAGGAGCATGTTGATTTTGCTTCAGAGAAGCTTAAAGAAAGCTTAGAAAAGTTCAAACTTAAGAAAAAACAACAAAAAAATCAATCACAAACCGATAGATCTGAGAAAGAAAAGTCTAAACCTAAAGCCTTTGTAAAAAAAGCAGCTGTAAAAGCTGAAGAGGGCAAAAACAAAAAAAGCACTAAATTAGCTACTAGAAAACCGAAAAAATCTGTTCAAACTCAGTCTCCTGATAGCTTAGATCAACTTAGAGTAGAACAGAGAGTCAAAGTAAAATTAGGTACAAAACCTATTTTAGGTCGTATACTTGATCTAGGTAAAGATGAAATTAATGTGCAACTCGATACTGGCTTAATAGTAAAAGTTCGTCTTGAGCATATTTTGTTTTCATAGATTCTGGGTTTGGAGTAATTGACTTTGATGTACATGCCTTACTTTGTGCTTGCCATTAATCTTCTTTCAGCTTTTGCTGTCTACGCATCTCCTGCTACAGCAGGCGGTGCTCAAGAAGTGTTACGCTCTCTTCAAGATCAGCTACCTGAAGTTGTCTATGTAGAAGTCAACAAGGAAGAAACGCAGACGGTAAAAACCGTTTCTGCAAAAGAAGTTGCAAGCACACCCTCTAACAAAAAAAATGCTTCAAAAAAGAAAGAAGAATTTATTTCTTTAGCTGATATTCCTCATTTGATGCAAGAATCTCAGCATACTATCGCAAGTAAACGCATTACAAGGCGCCTTAGAAGCTCTCACTTTAAAGATTTTAAATTTGATAAGAATTTCTCAGCTCAAATCTACAAGCGTTATTTAGATCGCCTTGACTACAGCAGATTGTTTTTTACACAAAAAGATATTAAAAGCTTCGATATTTTTAAATACCAGTTCACCCAGATGCTTACTACGGGTGATCTAAAGCATGCTTATCAGATGTTTAATAAGCTCAGTACGCGTCGATATCAGCGGTTTCAATATGCCTTATCTTTGCTAGATAAAAAAATGGACTTCAACCGTACTGGCGATAAATACGTATTTGATCGCTCCACGCTACCTTGGTCTAAAAATGAAGTGGTTTTAAATGAAGTTTGGCGTCAGCGTGTTAAAAATGATGCCTTAAGCTTGAAATTAACGGGTAAGAAGTGGCCAGAAGTTGTAGAGATATTGCGTAAGCGATATAACCATGCGTTAAAACGTCTTTCTCAAACTCAAAGTGAAGATGCTTTTCAAGTCATTATGAATTCATTCACGAAAGCGATTGAACCTCATACGAGTTATTTATCACCGCGTAGCGCCGATCGCTTCCAGATGGATATGAATTTATCTTTAGAAGGAATTGGTGCAGTACTCGAAATTAAAGATGATTATACGGTGATTCGTAGCTTAGTTTCGGGCGGCCCTGCAGACAAAACTAAGCGTATAAAATCCGGTGATCGTATTATCGCTGTAGGTCAAAAAACTGGAAAGCTAGTGGATGTGATTGGCTGGCGTATTGAAGATGTGGTTGAGTTAATTAAAGGGCCAAAAGGAAGCACGGTACGATTGCAGATTCTTCGTTCTCAAGATGGTAAAATGGCTAAACCTGTGATCGTGAAAGTCATTCGAGATAAAATTTATCTCGAGGATAGAGCTGTGCAGGCTGAAGTGATCTCACCTGAATCAGGGCCTTTTAAAGGCAAGCGCGTAGGCGTTTTAAAAATACCCAGTTTTTACATACGTTTATCTGAGGATACAGCACAGAAAATTAATGAGCTAAAACAAAAAGATGTTGCTGCTATCATTGTCGATTTGCGTGGTAATGGTGGTGGTGTCTTAACAGAAGCAACGATGCTTACCAGCTTGTTTATTGGTCAAGGGCCTGTTGTACAAATAAAAGATACATCAGGTAAAATTATCGTTAATCATGGCCAAAAGAAATCGATTTATGATGGACCTCTCGTTGTTATGGTTGATCGCTATAGTGCTTCAGCATCAGAAATTTTTGCTGCAGCAATTCAAGACTATGGCCGCGGATTAATTGTCGGTGATAACACATTTGGTAAAGGTACTGTACAGCAGCATTCTGATTTAGGCCGTAGTTATGACATGTATGATAAACCTATAGGCTTTATTCAATACACGATTGCTAAGTTTTATCGTGTGAATGGTGAATCTACACAGCTCAAAGGCGTTAGACCGGATATTGCATTTCCAACTTGGTTGGCTCCAAATGAGCATGGTGAAGCTGAAGAAGATAATGCTTTAGAGTGGAATACCATTGCTAAACAGTATTATAAGCCTTATAACAGGGTCAATAAGTCAATAATCCGTAAGCTTACAATGCAGTATAAAATGCGTACGAATAAAGATCCTGATTTTTCTATTTTCTTAGATATGGTCAATGAGTACAAGTTACGTGGAGAAGAAAAGTATATTTCTTTAGTAGAAAAAGAAAGGTTGAAAGAGCGAGAAGATAACGACAAGAATGCATTAAAAAGACTCAATGCTTATCTCAAAATCAGAGGCTTAAAAAAAGCTAAAAATTTGGATGATTTGCCAAAAGATTTTAAAGCTCCTGATGTGATACTTGATCAAACGGTTCTTATTGCGTTAGATTTAAGTCAATCTTCTCACGATCATACCGATATTGTAAGTAGAGATTAATCGTCGCAAACACATTTGAGTAATGTTATGAAAAACAAAGTTGTACTAGCTTTGCTTCTTTATAGTTTTACATCCTACCAATACGTTTACGCGGAGGCTTCGGAAGAAGCTTCTGCACTCTCTGACTCTGCAAGTCCTCTTGGTTTAGAGCCTTTAATGGAAGAAGTAGAAGAGTCTGCTTTACGCCGTAGAAATCAGCCTAAACGAGATAAAAGGCAAGAATTTAAGCGAGAAACCAACTCTGCAATGCTAGGACTTATTGATATTGTGTCAGTAAGAGACTTATTGATGTACCGCGATAACCACTATGGCATGAGAAAAGTCATGTTAAATGGCGTCTTTACACGCAGTTTAGCGCGTACAGAGTATGAGTTTAAAGATTCTACGGGGATGATTTCAGTCTTTTATAACAAAGACATAGCGCTCATTAACTATTCAATGGAAACGGAAGCTGTCGTGACGATTTATGGTACGGTCGATGTGACAGCTTTTCCGCGAAGTATTCAGATGATTGATATTAAAATCAACTAATATTGATCTTTTTACGAGCTCCACTCATTGAGCCACTGATTTGCTTTGACAATGTCCAGTTTACTCATATTTTTGATGATCAGCTGTTGCATATTTTTAGCAGGTTGGTATTGCTTCTGAACAGCTAAGCCAAACCAGACATAAGCAAGTTGAAGATGATATCTATCATCGAAAGGTATGGCGCTCTTATTCAGAGTATGAAGGTACCACTGGGGCAGGGTTTTAAAGTTGATGGCTTGTGTTTGCCTTGTATAATACATTGAGCCTAAGTAGTATTGGGCTCCTGTGTGATGCCCTTGTGCAGCAAGCAAAAAGTAATGCATTGCTTTTTGATAGTCCTGACTTTGCCCTAATCCTTTATAGTACATCAGTGCTAAAGTAAATTGTGCTGCATGGTGATTCTTATCAGCGGCTAATTTATATAACTGTATCGCTCGAGATAAATTTCTTTCTGTGTAAAAGCCTGATTGATAGGCTTGGCCAAGTTCATACTGTGAAGGTGTGTAACCTTTTGTTGCTGAGCGCTTTAACCATGCTAGAGCCAGCTTTGGATCAGCATCAACATTCAAGCCTTTTTTATAAATTTGTGAAAGTTGGTACATAGCTTGAGTATGCCCCATATTTGCTGCTTGACTGTAGAGATGAAGTGCTAAACTGATGTTCTTAGGCATACCATTGCCATAAAAGTACTGCTGTGCCAACGTAAAGTCTTTATGGCCAGCTTGGAGCTCAGTTTTAGGCTCTTTCTCCTTGGAGCTATGTGCTGCTGTAGTATTTGTTTCTTTTGTACTGCCTTGAGATGCAGAGTCAGAGTGCTTTTCTACTTTCACTGGCGATGTTACCGCAGAAGTTTGTACTGTAGGGTTGGGGATAGGTTGTACAGGAGCCATAGTAGAGGAGCAAGCCACTACTGAAGAACTTAGGTATAAAGCCAATATTTTTTTAGACATGTCGGAGTGTTTCTAATTGATTGAAATAATAAAATAAAATCTTCCTAAGAGTAACATATTTAGCAGCACTACATCCAGAAATAAATGAAGCAAAACAGTATTGCTTGCTATAACATACTGTTTTGCTTAAGAAACTAGAAAGTGGTTTTGTGAGCTTGAGGTTGCCACCACCACTTGTATAGTTTAGAGACATCATCTAAAGCCAAATACAAGGCAGGAATGAAGCACAAGGTCACTAAGGTGGCAAAGAGAATGCCAAAAGCCAAAGAGACAGCCATAGGGATAATGTATTGTGCTTGTAGGCTGGTTTCAGCCAATATGGGTAAGAGTCCACCTGCTGTCGTGATCGAGGTCAAGAAGATGGATCTGAAACGATACGTTGCAGCATCTATGAGGGCAGATTTTAAGTCTTGGTCTTTTGTTTTGGCTTGATTAATAAAATCAATCATCACTAAAGAGTCGTTAACGACTACACCAGACAGAGCAATGATGCCCATAACCGAGAGCGGACTTAGAGGTAAGCCTAATATAAAATGCCCCATGACAGCACCAATGAGGCTAAATGGAATTACAGACATAATCAGTAGAGGCTGTGTATATGATTGCAGTGGTATGGCAATTAAGATATAGATAATCAGCAATGCGATACAAAAGTTTTGTAGAGATTGATACAAGGATTTTTGACTTTCGGCATTGTCTTGACCCATATCAAGCTTGACTTCAGGGTATTGCTTTGCAATAACCGGCGTTAATGTATCTATAACTTTATTGATGATCTTAATAGGCTCAGCAATAGATTTATCAGCCATGGCGTCTACACGGATAGATTGCATACCGTTGATATGCGATATAGAGGTTAAAGCAGGCTGAAGCTTTAACGTCGCAACACGCGTTAAAGGTACAAATTGATCGGCGCTAATTTGTATGTCCATATGCTGTATATCAGCTAGGCTTTGGCGTGCTTTTTTGGGGTAGCGTAGCATCACTTTGACGGTTTCCTCATCACGTAGCAGTGATAAAACTTCAGTTCCATATATTTTTTTTCTTACTTCCTGAGTGAGCTTTGTTAGGCTTAAGCCCATTGAACGCCCAACAGCGGTGAGTTGTAAAACAATTTCATCTTGCCTTGTGGCGAGGTTATCAGAAATTTCATAGACGCCTGGAAATTGACTGAGCTCTTGCTTCACCAGCTCGGCAACAGCTTGCGATTGCTGGACATCCGTTGAGGTAAGTTGAATACCTATATCGGCAGATTTTTTCTCAGGAGCTTCTCCGAAAGTCATTTTTTTAACTTGACTAAACTGAGGCAAATACGCACGCCAGCGGTTTTCAAGTTCAGTTGTTGTGATTTGGCGTACATCATCATCGGCTAAAATCACTTGGACTTCTGCGAATGTATTAGAATTGAGCAAGGTATAAAAATGTACAATTTGTGGCTGTTCATATTCTTGTTCTAGTTCTTTTTTTACTCGTAGTAAGGCTTTTTCTGCTTCCAAGATATAGGAGAGCGTTTTTTGTCTTGAGGTACCATCTTCCATCTCTAAACTAAATTGTGTCTCGTCTACTTCCATCTCAGGTTCAAACAAAAATCGTACTTGTCCTCCCACAACTAAAGCGATGCTGATCAACATAAGAGCAAAAAAGGAGCTGATGACCGTATATTTCATATTGAGAATGCTCGTAATGAAGCGGCGGAAGCCATGGTGTACCCAATGATCAAAAGCACGATTGAATGCTTGTTTGTACTGTACCAGTTTATTTTGGCTTGGCTGGCTTGGGCGCATATGTGCCAAGTGGCTGGGTAAAATGAGTTTAGACTCAATCAAAGAGAAGATTAAACATAAAATGACCACCGTACTGAGATTGATAAGGTCAGAAGACATAGGACCTGTACTTATAAACATAGGGATAAAAGCAGCTATCGTGGTCAGGACACCAAAGGTTGCTGGGATTGCGACTTTTTTAGCACCTGCAATTATACTATCGAGTGACTGGCCATGTTTTTGAATAGATTGGTGCGCACTTTCACCGATCACAATGGCATCATCTACGATAATCCCTAAAACCAAAATAAAGCCAAACATAGATGCCATATTCAGGGTTAAGCCGAAAGGCTCTAAAGGCATAAAAAATAAGGTACCGAGAAAACAGATAGGTAGACCGATAATCACCCAAAATGCTAGTTTGATCTCGAGAAAGAGAGCCAACATAGCAAAAACAAACAAAGCACCATAGAAGAGGTTGCTTGACATCATGTCAAGACGGCTTGAGACGTGCTTAGAGATGTCATAAATAACGACAAGTTCAGTCCCTTCTGGAAGTTGGTTTTGCTTTTTTTTGATGTAGTTTTTGACGAGTCTTGCTATTTCAACAGTATCTAGCCCATCAATTTGCTTAATTCCGATTGCAAGAGAAGGCTTACCATTGAGCGTACTATAACGTTCGCTTTCAGTGAAGCCATCTTGTATTGTTGCGATATCAGATAAGAAAATGGGTTCTCCATTGGGTAAGGTTTTTATAACAAGCTGTTCAAATTCATGACCACGCTCTTTGTAACCTTGCCCACTGATCGTGATGCGACCGTGATCTGTGTTGATAGAGCCTGCTGAAATATCTTTGCTGTTCTTCTTGATTGCGTCACTGATATCATTGAAACTAAGTTGATATTCTTGTAATACTTCTGGTGAAACAAAAATATTGACTTCATAGTCTTGTTGACCACGCAAATAGACTTCTCCCATATCAGGTATTTGCTCAAGCTCTTTTTTAATGTCTTTAGCAAGTTCTTTATGGGCAGTAGGGTTCAGATCACTGGTGAGTCCGATGATAATTGAAAGAATTTTCCACTTTTCTAATTTGACTTTCGGTGTTTCGGCTTCAGCGGGGAAGTCAGAGATTTGATCGACTTGCTGCTTGATCTCATCTAAAGCTTCTTTTTTATCGGCATCTGTTTTCAAAGTAGCATAGATACGGCCTGTACCTTCGCTCGATTGTGATTGGGTTGATTTAATAGCGTTGATATTTTTGAGGGCTTGCTCCACTTTATTGACAATACCAGATTCTATTTCTTGTGGCGATGCACCATCATAAGAGACCTCAATACTCACCATATTGCTGATTTTATTAGGCAAGACTTCTTTGTTAATCGTGAGTGTAGAAAACAATCCGCCGATAATAAGAAAGGCCATGAGAAGATTCACATATACGGGTCTGCGCGCAAACCACGCCATAATACCTGTTTGATATTTCATATGATGTCATTACCTATTGCGTGATGGAAGTGGATTGCGTTGTTTCATTTTTTTGAGCGATCTCAGCATGAGAAGTATCTTTTGACATAGGTTCACAAGACATACCTTGCTTTGCTTGTTCAATATGCGTACTGATGAGCTGATGCGATATATTTGAATTGTTTGATATATATACAAACTCATTATCGCGATGCAAAGGTGTAATAGGATGAATCATAAGTGTGTTGTCTTGAGATAGTAAGTGAATTTTACGATTGTTGACTAAGTGCTGTGGTATAGCCAAAGTCTGCTCTAAAGGACGACTCATGATCGAGGCCTGTACAAAAGTGTACAACGGAAGCTCTGTTGTTTGTGCGTAAGGTTGATTTACAGTCGCGATGAAGTAAGTCATACGACTTTTTTGATCTACTGTATGCGTTTGTGCGTTGATCTGTGCTTGCCAAGTGCGTCCACTTTTTGTATCGGTCAAACGTACATGAATTGGATAATGCGTAGGCATCAGCTTCAGGTCTTCTTGGTGGATAGGTAAACGGATATTGGCTTGATCGGTACCTAGGAGTTGACCTAGCTGGGTTGTCGTATTGACATATTGGCCTAAAGCCAGCTCACGTGATGTAATAATGCCGTTAAAGGGAGCACGAATTTGAGTTTGCTTGAGTTCATATTGTGCTTGTTTCAGTGCCGCTTGTTTGGCTTTAAATTCAGCATATTTATGCGCCAGTTGTGGCTTATGTAAAGCGTAGTCGGTATGTTTTCCTGCTAGACCTTCCAACTGCTTGTTGGCTACGTGGCTGGCGCCGAGCTCTTTAGTGAGTGCTAATTTTGCTTTGGCTAAGTCTGCTTCAGCTTTTGCAAGTTCAGCTTCATAATCTAAGGTATGAATTGAGGCTAATAGCTGACCTTTTTTGACAAATTGTCCTACAGTAAAAGCGGGATCAATGGATTCGATCCGGCCACTGATTTCAGGTTTGATTTGTAAAGTCATATCAGGTTCAACAAAGCCATGACTGTTTAGTTCTACTTGGTGCGTGCTGCTAGTCAGATCGATGACTTCAACTTTCAATGTATTTGAGGTTGGCTTGGGAGGATGAGCAGGCTTTTCATTTGTGAGTATCATAGCTAAAACGAAAGCTAAACATAAGATGAAGAAGGGAAGTAAACGCCTAAGTATGAGGGGCATATAGAATCCTTGTTGTCTATTATTATTGTTGTTATGATTAATTTTTTCACTTTAAATCATGAACTTCATTATTTTGAATGAAGATGCAGTACAGAATGTTATGCGGGATTATTATACCATCGAAAATTTTTAATAAAACCTGATGAAGTCTAAAAATGTGACGAATATGTGGTTTGAATTTATAATCTGATTATTGAGGGTGTTGTTGTCTTAGATTTGGTAAACAAACTCAGTTTATGAGCTGATGTTGGTACAACCGAGTGGATTCGAACCACCGACCCCTACCATGTCAAGGTAGTGCTCTAACCAACTGAGCTACGGTTGTATTTTGATTTAAAACTGTTGTTAGCGTGGCTAAACAACGGAGGCTAATATATAGCGACTGGTTGTGTGAATCAAGCAGCTTTAGCTATTTTTATACTAAGTGCTGGTTTTTTATTCATAACGGACTAATTTCGCACGTTTTGTAAAAACCTTGCCACCAAGTAACATGGCTTTTCGCAGAGCGCTTAAGACTTTGTAAAATTGCGGCATTACTG
>MDTC01208342.1_pt1 | contig 27677 bp, 32 predicted proteins | sample 811181 | NCBI WGS metagenome assembly MDTC01 (sample SAMN05326644, study PRJNA326480) | marine metagenome | isolation source: seawater | place: Pacific Ocean: North | collected 2011 | reverse complement strand
TGTGCCTCCTGCTGAAAATAGATTGGTATTGACTGTGACTGTGACAGCGTCAGCACTCTGAGTGGCTGTGACAGCATTACCTACAAAATTTATTGAAGCAGGCGTTGTTGTCAGTGTTGTGCCTTCATCTTTTATGTGTATGTCAGTGCCTGATCCTGGAAAATCCTGTACACCATTATCTAAATCAATACCTGTGAATCCTTCAAACCATTCTTTTAATTTTGTACTCAGTGTTTTACCTACACTGCCTCCAAAGAATTCATCCAACCGCAATATTAATTCAACCAATGACAATGCACCTAACAATGATCCTGCACTTGACGATAAACTAGTCTGATCATCAACAGCATCTGTGGTTTGTACTGGTGTAAAGTCAACTAATCCTGACACTGCTGAAAAAGGACCTGCTGTGGTGCTGTTTATACCTCTTGTTTTTAACACGAAGTCTGAATCTGCTAAAGCATCGTAGTCTAACGTCACAGTGGTTCCAGAAGTGAACACTCCACCGTTTGCTGGTCTTTCTGTTGCAATCAATTGATATGATCTTGATGCTTCTGATAATGAAACATCTGTGCTTCGCCAGAATTCCATTGCCTCCACAATGCCTGTGGGTGCTGTTGATTCTACATTTATTCTAGGTCTTGCGTCACTTTCAAATTTTGTAACCTGTGGTGTGCCAGGTGTGCCTATTGAACCTATTGTGATTATGCCATTAGAATCAGTTCTGGTAAATCTTGAAAGATTTGTTGTTGAATACACATCCGCATCATATTCTAATGCTGTGATTTGCATTTGTAAAGCACCTGCTTGGTCCTGTTGTTCTTGTATTGTAATAATTCTAAAAACTTTTGATGTATATCCCAGTCTTGAATTGGTCACATCTATGAGATCACCTGCTTTGAGATTGATGTAGGAATAATCTGTTGTAAATTGTATCACAGCATTAACTCTGCTCTGTTTCAATTCAATCAATCCTAATAATTGTGCCTGTACTGGTTCGTTCAATATGTCATAAGTTAATTGTAAAGTATTGTCTTCTTCGTTGCTGTTTCTATCTGAATCAGAAATTTCTATAGTGACAAAATCTGCTGAATCTTTAAGATCTCTGTGTGGAAATTCTACCTTGACCTTGTTGTATAATTCTTTCAATCCTGTTCCAGACAGATCCACATTGCCTATGATGTTGTCATCTGTAAATGATGCTGAAGATGTACCTGCCTGATTGATTGTGACACCAAATTTACCTTCGTGTATGTCATATTTTAAAAAACTGCCTGCTGTAGATGTAATCTTTTCAATGTTCTGCATCACAGGTTGTGCTGTGTCCAACAAACCATTAATCTGATATCTGTCTGCCAATGTTTCAGTGCCTGTGCCTTGGTCAGCATAGTTCACTCCCTGTGCTGAAAATGTGTTTAGTGCGTCAAGACTTGAATCTATGTTGCTAGGATCAATACCTGCTCCATAGATTGTGCTTTGCATATAATCACTTAACACATCACCTGGCAATTTCATGCTGTTAGCAATTTCAAATTTCATGTCTACTAAAGAGGTTATACCTTTTTCTCTGTTATAATTAATTTCAACGACTGCAAACACCAAGTTAGTCATTAGGTGTGTGCTTGATGCCCAATTTGGCATCACATCATAGGCATTGGGATAAGAATTGTTGGTGTAGTTGTCAGGAACTACAGGATTGCTTGTGCCGCCTGCATAACAATATACCTTTACCAATCCTTCTATGCTTCTATCAAAATTACCATTACGATCCACTGTGTAATCTGCTGTGAATCCGTCAGACTTGAATACAATTCTTTGATCATTCCAATACACATCCTTAAAATTATATGTGCTGGCAGATGAGTCTCTTAAAAATCCTGTTGTTTCTGACAGTGTGATACAGAAAGTCATTGTCTTGTTTGAATTACTCATTTGTGCATCTGTAATTGCACCACCAAAGAATGCTGTACCATACAATACAGGCACTTTGTTGTCTGACGCTGGTGGTACCTGTATTCTAACACCAGCGTCTATGTTTTTTGTGTCTTTGTCGTTGTCTCTGTTCTTGTTTCTGTTTAACTTGTTCACTAGAAAAGCAAGAGCGGCAACCTTAACCAGTGTGCTGGCAGTTGAATTACCTCTCAAAAACTTGTAGGTCTTTTTACCAAAATTCTTAATGCCTTCTAGAAAACTCATTAATTAGGTGCTCCAAAATTAAAGTTTGATTTTGCCAATGCAGGCACTCTGTCCATGCTTTGATCATTGGGGTATAATTCTTTCTGATCAACAGGATTGGTCGCTCTACCACTAATTTTGTTGTTCAATTGATCAATGATGGATGTGCAGGTAAATGTGACTGTGAGTGTGCCTTCACCATTGTCATTCATATCGTCAGTCACTGTAAAATTGTTTACCACACCCGTAAATTTTGTCGCTGGATTACCTGATATCGCTAATAATTCGCCCGTTGTAGCGTCAAAGAAACCTCTGTGTACACTAACTGCACTGCCCCGCACCTTCTGGTCCACAAAATCACTAACATTGCCCGTAGGTATGCCTGAAACTGATATGCTCAACTCTTCTGGTGTTGCTCTCAATGATGATGTGCTGTTGCTTACACTTAACAGTTCGCCTATTCCTGTGTATGATGTGCTGTTTATGGTGTATGATTTGTGATAGTCTGAAAATGTTAGCGTCTGATAACCTGGCACTATCACTTTCACAAACAGATTGGTCTGTATTCTTTTATAACTGGTTAAATTTATGGACATTATATTGCCTCAACAAATATAAAAGGTCCACTCCATCTAATCTGATCATGTCCAAATAATGTGTAATTGGGAAATTGCACACAAACGACATCCCATGTCACACTTGGACCAACGATTAATGAATATGTTCCTGCTGTTTCTAAAATAGGTCTATGTGTGGTAATTGTATTTGAATTATAAGCAACATCAGATGTCACTGTGTACACAGAACCTGTTGAACCCAGTTGTATATAATCACCTGCTTCAAACTTGTTGCCTGATGATAAACCTGTTGCACCTGCCGTGATTGTAAGTGTGTTACCAGATGTATATGACACAGAAATACCTGACGTTGTGCCTAGATCACCTTGATAACCAGAAATATAAGAATGTCCAGAATTGTTTATTTGTATCTGTCCCACTGTGACTGTGTCCAATGCCTCCATTGCTTCAATCAATTGTCTATAATCTGTGTATCTTGGACCATCTGGCAGTCTAACTTGAAACTCCCATACCTGTCCGCCTGCAGATGTTGTTTTTACCACACCTGATCTTGATTGTGTCTGTTGTACTTTTCTTCTCTTATTGAATGAAAGTGTTGTTGCTCTATCTATCACTGTTTGAAATGCTGTTGTCATCTATCTTACCTTCTTGTTTCTGGCAAACTCTGTCTGCCTGTTTCTGTCACTGCGAATAAAAATTGTGGATCACTTGCAACCAATTCTTGAAATGATCTGGCATCTACTGCATTTATGTTGTATGTAATTTCTGCACCTGCTGTGAGAGGCGTAATCTGTGCTGGTCCACTCACTAATTCAGGACCACGCTCGCCCGCGATGCCAAATTTGCCTGCGCCTAGTGTACCACCATTTGCAAAGAAACCACCAAAAATATTTTTTACGCCTTGACCAATTTTGCCAAATATTTCACCTAAGGCACTTGTACCACCTGAACTAGTTCTACCACCAGAAAATATTCTTGCAAATAATTCTTGTATTCTGCTTCGCAATAATGCTTCTAACATATCGTTTATGAGTTGCTTGAATTCAAACTTACCTGTCTTGGCAAAATTAACAATGGCATCTTCCATTTTTCTTGTGCTGTTTTCAAATGCTCGTCTTGCCTGTTCCGCACCATTGGTGACTTCGTCTACATAGTCTTCCATAGCACTCTTCATGCCAAATGTAAACGATCTTTGCATTTCTCTTTCTGCTTCAATCTGTTTTTGTTTTTCTTCTATAATAATGTCTGTTTGTCTTCTAACATCTTCTATTAATTGTTCTTGTCCTGGTAAATTTTTGCCTGCCGCTTTGATTCTTTCAATGGTTGCCAGCATTGTTTTCTTTTCAGCAATTTCTATTTCTTTAAGTTGTTTTTCAAATCCTCTTAGACCCAATGTTTCACTGTCTAATGCTAATTCTCTTTTTATCTTGCCAAAATCTTTTTCTATTTTTGTTCTTAATTTTGTTATTGTGGCAGAAGTTTCTTCAATGTCCTCTTTTGCCTTTTTAGTGTCAATTGGTATGCTTAATTCACTCATTTCGTCAGACAGTTTTGCTGTGTCTTTTGCGATACGATTGAATTCTTCTAATTCTTGTGATGCTTCTGATGTCTTGTTAAAAAAGAACGCCAGTCCTGCACTTGCCGCCAATATGGCAGATAATATTTTGATAAAAGGATTCTTGCCAACCACAAGATTGAATGCCGCCATTGCCGTGGATGCTGTTCTTATGTTTGCCGCCAATGTGAGGAACAATGCCGCGATCTTGCCAACTGCTAATGCAACAAATGCCGCCTTGACTGCATCAATATTATCTTTCAAGAATATTGCCACAGCGGCAACACCTTGTATTGCGTTTGCCAATCCTACGCCAATTGTTTCTGCAAATTCTTCTATGACTTCTGTGTTGTCTGCAAAAAACTTGTCTAGATCACCTAGTTGTAATTTTAGTTCATCAAAAAATTCTTCTGCTACTTGTTTTTGAAAGTTGAATAGTTTGTCTCCCAACATTGAAATTGTACCTTCCAATGTGTTGGCAAATTCATCTGTTGCATTACCAAATCTACCACCTTTACCAAATACTTCTTCAAATCTTTTGATAGTTTCTTCAATGGATACTTTTGCACCTTCTTCAAAACCAAGCATTGATCTAACGCCTTTTTCACGGAATATATCTGCGGACGCTATTCCGCCGCTGAACGCTCTTTGAATTTGTTCACCAGTTGTACGGAAGTCTAGTCCCGTAACCGCCGCAACATTACCAGTAATTTCTAATAATTTGTTTAGGTGATCTGCATCTTTGGCAACAACCGCTAGGTTTCCTGATGCTTGTTCTATCTCTGCAAGTGAGAAAGGTACTTTGGATGCAAATTGAGATAGTATGTCAAATGCTTTGGCACCTTCCTGTGCAGAACCAAAAAGGAACTTGAATCTAAGGCCCAGTTTCTCAACAGATGAACCAACATCTACAAAACTCTTAACAAGTTTACCAACTCCTATAGCGGCTATGGCGGCCCCTACAGTCTTAATTGTATTCTTGAATGAATTTAGATTGTTCTGTGCTGTTTTGGTATCAACGTCTACTCTGTACCTTAAATCTGCCATCCTTTATTTCCTTTTCAATATAATCTTTACCAATGACTGAATGAATTTGCCCGTAGGTTTTGACATACCTTTGGGTGCCTTCTTAGAATATCCTTGATCCAATATTTTTGCATAAGGATAATCTGCATTGATTGTTTTGTTATTTACTAATTTTGTTCTACGCCTTGCTGTTCCGCTTCTTTTTGGCGTCTTTTTCTTGAAGAAATCCAATGCCGCTTTAGGCACCAACTCCAATCGTGAATTTATACGATTTATGCTGGGTGTGATCCTATCATGCACCTTTTTTACCGTCATTGTGTTCGCCCTCCTTTGTTCTGGTCCAGATATCCTTCAGTTTGTCCAAAGGTATATTTGGCACAGGCATTGGTTTGCCTGATGCTTTTGCTGAGGCAGATTCTGACTGGTATTGTTCCCAGGCAGTTGCCGTGTTTACGATGTGTATGTCTAATGTATCACCTTCCTTAAGCAATTTGCTAGGCAACACACCGTATCTTCTTGCTGTTGTGTCCAACAACAATGTCATGCGTAGATGCTCACTCTTGGGAGTAAGGTCTACTTCTGTGACTTCCCCAGACCAGAAACCACCGCAGTTATGCTTTTCATAAGAACATGATTTGGCAGACTGACGCCTTGTTCCATAACAGGTTTGCCGTCCTTGTCCAATATCAATGAACTCATTGCATCAACCACAGAACTGTAATTGTCCTTGTCTATGGATGCCAGTTTCATGAAATCATTTATGGGTGTTCTGTCCCATGTGTAGAATACTACTGGTTCCCCAAATTCTTCCACAGTTTCTTTGTCTTCCAAACTGACTTGCACCAGTTTAGGTTTCTTTGCTAGACTCTTTAGATCCATCTGTCTCTCCTTGTCTATCTCTTATTACATTGATCAACATCAAACAGAATTTCATCCTGCTGGTTGCCTTGTCTAGATCTGCACGAGCACATTTAATCTCGTTGATAGTTTTTGCAGATTCCGCCAAGAGTGATTGCAATAATTGATTTGTGTTTTTTGTGTTTATTACGTTCATCTATCAATCTGTTTTGTCACCTAGGGGCATTTGTGACGCCCCTAGATTCAATTTGTTATTATTCGTCACCTACTGTGTAGTCGCCATCCACTGTGATAGTGATTGGTGATACCCATACAGGTGCGTCTGCTGATACAGAAGGTGCAAGACCAGTTATGAAACCTACGCCTGTTACCCTCTTACCTGCTCCGCCAGTGTCCGTGTCACCAAAATAAAGATTGAACTCAACCTTTGTTTTGTTTTTAGACAAACCAAACACTCCTTGTGATGCCGCTGTTGCGGAATTGTTTCCATCTCCAAAGAATGAAGTCTGATCTAAGACAATGTTGCCTGATATAGAGTTTGTGGCTGTTGTCGCAATGTTTCTTTTGGAACCATTATCTAATTGTTGCCAAGTAAAAACATCATTCGCGTTGTTCACAGTCACATCCTGTAATGCAGGAACAAGTAGACCTGAAGAATCTGCAGTACTGCTAGTGTGATGGACCTTGAGTGTTGACTCTGATCCTGTCACGCCAGGTGCTGGATATATGTATGTCATCGTTTTCTCCTTATTATGTTATAGTAGTAAGTCTGATTGTAATCTGCGTCACAATAAGATCTCCTTGATATGTTTGACTAACATCACATTCTCTCCTGTGTATGTTGGAGATGGTTGTGAGGTTTTTGGCATTTTTCAAAGAGGTAATCACTGTGTTGAAATTACTAGGCAAACTTTTAGCATCTGTTGAAAAGTATAAATCTACAGAAGATACTTTGCCATTTATGTTGACGCCGTCCATCGTGAGTAAGATTGGATCTTCCACAAAGGTTGGTTGGTCCACATATATTTTCTTCACATTGGTTAGATACAACAGCGTACCACTTGCCGTGTAGGGCAAATTGGTTGATTTGCTGTATGTGCCTAAACTTAATGTGTCAATGTAGTCAAGTATCTCTTGTCTCATCTATCGTATCCTCTTCAGTTGGTATTTGCCTGGTGTTTTTTCTGATGATTCCACTGTTGAGTCACCATCAAAATCGTACCAGTCACCTGCTGTGATCAATTCTGAGAATAATTTCTCTGCCTTGTTCACATAATACCCCATCTTCTGTCTTTCAGCATTGTCTTCGTTGCCAAAATCAGCAATTGAAGGCAAAATAAATTCACCCATTGCTAGAAACACACAGAGATCAGTAAAATCGTCGTTGCGACCCAGTATTTTGTCTGGATCAACAGCGGGAATGTCTGCCACTGTGTTGATAGAGATGTTGGACTGCTTCAAATAATAATCTCTCCACCATGCCGTAGAGCGAATCTTTGTAAGGATCCGCTCACTGGCACGAATTAGAAATTTTTCAATAGATGAGTCTGTAAGACCTTCATTGGATTCAAAAAGTCGTTGATCTTTGTCAACAACGTCTTGGTATTCAGCAAATGATATGATCACGCCGTTCTCTCTTATAAAGGCCATTATTACTCTCCTAGATTATGATGCGTCTTTGATTATAACACCACGGTTAGCGTCAACTAAACCAACGCCTGCGTGTAAGTTTGCAACAATGTCAAATCCCACCGCTTCTGGACGTCTAGCAACCTCAATGTCAACATTTTTGAACATTGCTATTCTCATAGCGTCTGCAGAGAAGATTGCCGCTTTCGCGCCAGTCACGCCAGTGTTTGTTGCATCTAGGTACGAGCTGATGAATAAATTTACGCCCGCGATAGATCCAAAAAATCCATTTCTCATTGCAGAATTTTGGAATTCACTGCCTGCAAAAGAATTAGATCCAATGTCTGACATTAATGCCGCGTAAGAACCTGCTCCTACGATACCTACCAATGGACCTGTTTCACCATTTCCTCTGATTGTACCAACAGCAGTTTGGATTTCCGCTACATCTAGGTCGTTTGTACCTGTGCCAGCAATTTCCTGGCCTGTTAAAGTACCCACTACGGCCATCACGTCCTTGTCAAATTTTGACTGAATTGCATTTCCAAGAACTCTACCTGTTTCTTGTGGATCAATTCCGCCTAAGTCTCTTAACACGTGTCTTGCCGCGTAGATGTCGCATTCAATTGTTCTTTTTGTGTCTGTTAAAGTTAAAGCACTGAAGTCAGTTAATGCATCTGGATCAGCAGAAGTTAATTTTTCTGCAGTTGCTGACGCGAGTAAAGGAACTTGTGCCGTTGTGCTACCTGCTGGTACTTGTACCTGAGGTATTAAATTACCGCCTAAGAAAAGTGAATTTTCGTGAGCAGTGTAGACCGTTGCCGCTTTTGTGTTTACCACTAACGACTCTAGGTCATAGGCTGTATTAAATGCCATTGTTTTTCTCCTTGTTGTTAAATTTGCCTATTTAGAAGACCTTTCATTTTTGCTTCTGCATAGACTTTTCTATCTTTAGGATTTGTCATATCCAATTTGGAGATATCAAATGCTTCTGCTTTGCCTGTTCCTTTGATATTACTCTTGGAACTGCTGGTAGAAACACCTGCCTTTTTGAAATGTGGATTTGAATTTAAGAATTCTTTCACAAACTCGTCCACAGACAAAAGGTTGCCTTTGTCATCATATCGTACATTGCCGCTGTCATCCATTATTTCAACTTCATCGCCTGACTGTGACAGTCTAACTTTGTTGCTTAACAATTGTCTAACTTGAGCAGGATTGACTGAATCATATCTTGCCGCCGCGTCAATTAAAGGTGTGTTCACCTTGTACTCCTTAATAACAGAATCCCTTTTTTGGATTTCCGCATCCTTCTTTTGTGCCATCTCCCTGAGAGTTTGTTCAAACTCTCCACGCTTAATCTGTTGTTCTTGTTGACGCTTTTCAGCATCTTCAACCAAACTTTTTAAATGTGTTGGGTCACCTAATTCTTCATAAGGTCTTAGAACTTTACGAGTGACAGATGTTTTCAATCTTGCCATCATGTCGTCCACTTCCTTCTGAGTATAAGTCTTTTCAGCACTTGCCTGATTTTCCTGAGTTTGTGACTCTTGGGCATCAGTTGCCCCTTGTGTATTTGCCAATGTGTTTTCTGTATTGTCCATTGTTGACATCGCCTCCTTTACGAGTTAATATTTGAATCAGTGTTTTAGACACCAATTTGTTGTATTTATGTGTGTTTTAAAAACCTAATGCTTATGTGGGTCTTTTTGTTTGTTTCTGGCCCTTGCCTGTGTGAGAGTGTGCAAGTCTTGTTGTATCAGAGTGGGTACTGGTGTTGAATTGTTTTTGTAGATGGGATGACTGTATAACCATTCCTCGTGAGTGCGTCTCTCATTTAGTCTTGATGCTATGTTGATTAATCTTTTCGCTGAGGCGTCCTTGTGTATCCACATTCGTGCTACACACTTGCCCAATGGTGTGATGCGATGCTCACCTTTCCAAGACTGTACATCAATGCGTTGTGCTTGCCAATATGCCTTGCTCCAGGGACACACTGACACAATGTCAGCAAAGTATTGATTCCAATTAACGTCTTGGTCTTGGTTTTGGTTTGCCACGACCTTTTTTGTTTTTGTTTTTCTTTTTCATATTCTTTTCTATGTTATGGTATTCTTCTATGTCTTTCTTAGACATCATTATCTTTTAAATTTACTTTTTATCCAGGACCAAATTTTCTTAATTGTTTTCATTGTTTTCTCCAAAGAATTGTTTTATTTCAGGATGTAGTTCCATAATTTGTTCGTTGGTATATCCTTCTTGTACCATGGCTCGCATATGTTTAATCATGTCCTCAGGTGTCTTCATTGGTGGGTGTTGCATATCCAGTTGCAATGGTTGTGCTGGTGTGCCTTGAGTCATCATTTGTTCAATTTCTTCTTTTTCATATCCCATCCATTCATATATTGCTTTGTCTATCTCTTTGATTAGATTAGCATCTGTGGCAGTTTCTTTTGCTGTTTTTAATTGTGCAATTTCTCTGTCTTTGTCTCTGATGTTGAATGAATTTGGATATTCAACATACCCTGTCCATTCTGTTCCCATGTATTGTGAAAACAATTTCCATAATTGTTCTTCTGCCAATTGTAGTGATTGTGCTTTCGTTGACAATCTTGCATTCAATAATGAAAACTCAACTTCCATAGCAACACCTGACATTGCAGTTCTTGACTCTGTTGCTCTGACCGCCCCAGTGTTTGCCATTTTGTCAATGCTTTCTATTGCATGGTTGATTGATTTGTATATTGAATCTATAGGTGCACCTGAAAATTCTAGTGCGTAAGGTTTCAATCCAGGTTCTAAATTGTCTGGTAATTGTATCACAGATCCTGGACCTGCTGATAAACCTGCTACGTCCTGTGTGGCAACCACAGAAGGGTGTGTGCCCATCTTGATTGCTTCAACTGCCTCTGAAGTCATGTTGTAAATGTGCTTCTGCATCAATGCAATATCAGTTATGTCTGAAATGCCAATTCCTCTCACATCTGATTTCTGATTGTACACACAGATTGCAGGAATCTTGCCCAATTGGTTCACTTCTTCTTCTTGCTTAATTAAATCTTTTTCTTTCACATTCACTGTGCTGGTTTTGATTGTGTCTGGTGTCCATTCTTTGATTACTTGTATGTCACCATTGAAATCTTCAATGTATTTGAAATATGTTAATTGGTACTTGCCAATTGCATCTCTTGTGTATTGCCAATCTGTCACTGCTAATGGTGTCAACATATTTAGGTAAGGTCTGACACCTGCTTGTAATTCTTCTGCCTGTGTTTGTAATCCTAGATTTGGTTTTGTTAATAGAAACCAAACTGCTCCAAATACAGATGACCACGTTGAAGCATTGCGAACCATTTCGTTCAAACTCTGACCATCCTGATCAGCATCTTCTAAAAATTGTTCTACCACAGGATTGCCTTGCAGTGTGCCCAAATCTCTAATTGGTGGATACTTGAATAAGAAACCATTGTACACAGAAATACAACTTCTGCAATGATTTTCTAATGGTGTGTGATTTAATCTTTTTGAATATTCTGTGTTGTTTTCTAATTGATATTTTTGTAAATGTCCTGACAGTGTGTAATCTTCTCCACCAATATATGCTTGGTATAGTTCATTCCATCTTTCTCTGTAGGTTGAATATAATTCGTTGTTTGATAAAAGTGCGTTTACCTGATTTTCAATAAGTTGCGATGCGTCCATTTGTTGCTATCTCCAAAACGGTTTTTGTTCTTTTGTTGTTATTCCCCATCTTTGCGGCACATAAGGTACCTGTGTGCGTTTAAGTGGGAATAGGAATGACACGCAATAACTTAACGCATCAAAAATATGGTCAAAACCAGAATCTTTGTCAGGAACCTGTGTGCCTGGTTTATAACAATATTTCTCCAAACTTTCTATAGTGTATTTACACCTTTTGCTGACAAAGAGGTGATTTTTACTGTCTGCTGATGCCAATCTGGCGTTGAGAGCATTTATTCTGTCTCTCACAGCATCATGACGTCTAGGTGCCAGCACTTTGAATCCTGCATTGTGTAAAATGGTATGGTCAGTCTGCCCTCTGGATTTTGTAGAACCCGCCGCACCCGCAGGATCAGGATAACAAAAAATCTTGCTCTGAGGATATCTGTTTTTGATCTCGTCTGCCATTTCATTGGTGTTGCTGGAATACATTACAATCTCATCAATCAGATATAGGTCATCTTTGTCTCTCACCATGATTGCCGCTGTGGAGGGTGAGATATTGAAATCCAAACCTATGTGTAATTCTTTAAGATTAACATTCTCTTTTTCTCTGATGTGTTTGTCTCTGTCCCAAGCATAAGCAATCTGACTGCCTAGGTTTTCAAATGTGGCATTGAATTCTTGATTAAATTGACTCTCTGACATTTCTGTCTTGGCTTGTTCAATTTCTTCTTGAGGCACAAATCCACCTTGCTGTGTGGTATATTGAAATGACTTCCAATTCAAAGGATCCTCTTTTTCTCTTTGAAACACATCAAAGAACCAATTAGATTTGCCTGCTGGTGTAGAAATAATCATACAACCGCCTTGTGAATCTGCCAGTGCGGGACGAATCACTTCGTAAAAAACTGTGCCGTCAACATAACCTGCTTCGTCTATTACGCAGTAGGTGAGACGCACTCCTCTTAATGCCTGGCCACCATTATCACTGCCTTTTAGACTTATCTGTGATCCATTTTTTAAGGTCACCATCAATTCTGATTCATTAATTTTGTCTACCCAATTAAGATCCAACAATGTTTCTTTCAATTGTTTGAATGCTATCATTTTTGCGGCACGGTATGAAGATGTCACATACCAAATATTCTGTTTGGGCAGTCTTGCTTGATAACACATCTGTCTTATCGCGAGCGTCGTTTTGCCCATTCTTCTGGCTCCAGCGATGACAGTAAACCGTTTTTGGTTTTTTACAATTTCTGATTGAACCTTAGATAATTGCATTATTGTTCTATCAATGCTATCTTAACTTTCAATTCGTTCAGTTCTCTCAATACCTGATTGAATTTTTTCTGTACGTCAACAAATGCTTGATTGGTTTGTATCTGTAAATCAGCGATACTTTCTTGTTGTTTCACAAGACTGCTCAACAATCTACCTTGTCTTAACAATTCTGTTTGGCATTTATTCAATTGATCAAATGGATCAAACATTGGATCTAGCATTGTGTTCTCCTTTTAAATTATTTATTGCCTATTTCAATTTATTCCGTAGATATGACGCATATGCTAACAAAATGATAAAAAGGCAGTAAAAAAAGAATCCAGTCATAAATGTGAGGCAAAGATAAAAGGATAGGTCCTGGGAAGACCGCATGATATCGCAAAGATTGTCTTGGGACCAATAAACTTTGCCTCAACGGTATTTACACCGCACAGGAACCTTGCTATGTTAAAACGATAATAATTGATTGTTGTGAAAGGTTCCGTTGTGTTATATTCATAATAACATCAATGAGTGACAAAGTCAATCTTTAATCTGGTTTGCAGGTAATCTTAAATTTAGGAACGAGAGGTTTTGGTGTGTTCTTCATTTCAAACATTCTTCTGAATGTTGCCTCCTGTTGCTGGCGCACATACAATTTCAATCTTTCTTTTTCAATTGGTTTGTCACAGTTGTTCCATATCTCTCTCATTGTGACAATGCCTCTAAATCCCCAATGACTCATTTTTTTGCCTTTGTGCAATGGCACTCTCTTGCGATGGTAATGATCTAATGGATTCTGATCGTCCAACAGGTCTGGATATGTGCTTAACAATATGGTTTGCAATTCAATCAACACCTCCCCATGACCCTTGTTTAGCATTTCTGGATTGTCATGCTTCAGTTTGTTTGCCAGTGCCACAAGATTGCTCCAGTCTTCCTTTGAACGACTGTGCATACATTTCTCAAAAATGTCCGCATCATTATGTGGCACCACACCGTTGTTTGCACTTGCTTTTTGGTTGACCACTTCTGCCAACTCTTGCCAGAAGTCTATAGTTGTTGATATTATTGTCTGCGTACACATATTATCATTATACACTATTCCACCCTCACTTGTAAAGTGGCAGTCTTACCAATATGTGCCTCGCTTTGGTGTGTTTGGTTAACTTGGTATGACTCGTTCCACGGTAATATTTGGTTTGATTCTGTGTTAATTGGTTGATCTGCCATGCCCAATAGATTTTTGGCAAGAAATATCTGCACACTGGCATTCATATTGTGTGCATTCTGAAGCATGGAGCGTCTCAATGTAATTTTAAGATTGGCTTTGCCTTTTGTGATATTTTCGCTAAAGTTGTATCTAAGAGTCTGTTCCTTGACACCAAAAAAATCTGCCATTTCTGTAATCGTCACACCAAGAGCACTCAATTTCTCCACTTCATCAGGGTCTATGTGTGTTTTATCCCTGCCAACTGGTATACCAAACTTTTCGTATGACTCCAATTGCTTGGGTTTTGGACCTGTTTTGTTTGCCATTATTCTCCTTGGACGGTTAATGTTACCTCGCCTGACTCAGTGATGCTACGCATCAAGGACTTAATCAGTTTTACACAATTATTTATATGATGCTACTCAACTTCTGCCAAATTGTGCGTTTTTTATACAATTTGCGACGTTTGGCAATTTCTTTCACAGTGCTTTTGCCTTTTCTGTTGCTGAGTGATGGTGGTGTATTGATTATGTCTTCAAAATTCCAACCCCTCTTTGCCCTGCTCCAGAATCTTTGTTTGGTTCTTGTGTTATGTCCCCATTCATTCAGCATTCGTGTGAGTGCTTTGCCTCGCTCTGTGTATTTGTGAAATCTAGTGTTTCTGTTCTGCACCGTAGAGGTGACCCATCTACAATTATGTGCGTCATATGGACCTTTGGGATCTATCCTGTCCAGTGTGAGTTGTTCATCAAAATCATCTCCCATGTCGTTCACAAAGTTCACAAAACCTTGTTCACCTGAGATATCACGGTTCCAATCATCACACACCTTGACGTCCGTATAATATATTTCGTTGTTGTTGCATCGCTGATTCATGCGATACCATCTTTGCCACAAATTTCTGTGGGCCTTACGCATTGTGGTATATTGACTTGCCATCTGTCTTCTCCTTTGTTAGACAGATATTTAGTTGTTATGTATGGTTTACCTTTTCTTTTTGGTCTTCTTTTAATTTTATCACTCTCACATCTGTGACAGTGTCTGACACAATGTCTTCACCATAACTCCAACTTTCATATGCTTCATCTTCTGTGTTGCATTCATATTGATATGAATAGGTTTTTTCCTCGCCCAAATATTCATCGTAATAATCTATTTCTATACGATATAGCATTATGCCTCCTCCGTTTGTTGAAATAATTCAGGAAAAAAACCTTTTTGTTGCCAGTCATTTCCAAATTTTTTATGAACTGCCAGAAAAGCATTGCCATCTTTTGGGTATGCTACCACATAACCCCATTCAATACCTTTATTCATCAGCATCAACATACAATCCATAACTTTCTGTTGTGCGTTTTGTTTGGTTACTGCTTTGTATTCATTAAGAGTGCTGAATCGCGTTCTTATCTTAATAAAACCGTTTCTTGGGTTGTAAGGTTTCATATTATGCCTCCTCCTTTATGCCCATAAGATTACCACACTCTATATCTCTATAGTCTTGTATGCCTTGTGCTATTTTGTATAGAGCCTTATGTTCATCAGCAAATGGTTTGTTTTGTGAATCCTCAAGTGTTGATTCAAACTTCAGCAACTCATCTGCCAAATCTTGTATCTTGTAGGTGATGTTAGATATCTCATCATATTCATTTGCTGTCATCTGCCTAAATTTACCCCAAGTCATATTATGCCTCCTCCTGTACAAATTCAGTAATCATCGCACCTGGTTTCCAATCCAATTTTACTCTAACACCTAAATTCAACAATGCTTCAGTGACACACTCAACAAATCGTGGTGTGTAAAATCTGGTAGTTGGGTCTGCTTCTGGCGGACACAAATCCCCAAATGAAGTTTTAGTCATTTTAGATTGTTGCCAAGCATACGCCACTGCCAAACTAAAATTGGTGAATTCGTGTTTTTCAGCATTCAATTTGATACCTAAGGGTTGAAATGTTGTGCCCTGGATAACTGCTTCACAATGTGCTTCGCTCAACTCTATCTTTTGATTGGTTGTGGCATAATATTTGGACATAAACATATCTTTCATTTCAATCCAGTGTTTGCCTAAATCAGCATCTTTTTTGGTTTCTATAATTGAAGCGCCAAAGTCTTGCGAATTGCCCCAGAATATTGTCCCAAATGCTCCTGTTCGTATTAAGTGCTGTATATCTTCAGTTTTTTTCAACGAACCTATACAAGCATTGGCAAACATTCTTTGTTTGTCTGTTAAACCTGTTTTATCATAAGTGATTTTTAGTAAATCGTCTATGTGTAATCTCACAATAAAACTGGGCATATTGGTTTCTTCAGTTTTTTGCTGTGCCTGTTTCACTCTTTCTTCGTAAGTGCCTCTGTTCTTTGCCTGTCCCATTATATCTCCTATTGTTAAATGGTTAATATAGTGTTCATTATAGCATCTTTTGGCATTATTTGTCAATACCAAAAAAGTCAATAAAATAGCGGGTCATTTGAGGTGAGATGTGGAAAATAAGTGATTTTGAGTGATTTCTTACAGAGACTGAACAAGTTCAGTCTAAAAGTGACTGGCGTCACTTTTGTTTGCTTGAATCTGATTGATTGAATAGACGGAACCTGTTTTTTGGTTCCATCTATTGTTCTTGAATCGTGTTGAACGAATGAGAACTGGAAGCAGGTGTTTTTGATTGTGTATTGTCGCAGGACTCTGTGCTTTTCCCTACCTGCCACGACCCTTGTTGCCAAGTCTATCACTGCGTTACCGTGTATGTGATAGTGTTTGCGACACACTCACCAATCTACAACCTAAGGGTTTTGAATCAGTGTTTTTTGGCACCATGAACTGATGTTTGTTAGGATTTGCAACCTTTGTTCGTTTTTACCTGGGTGCTATGTTGCCTTTTGGAAAATGCCTGTTATCCTTTATATCGCCTACATGATTATTTAGTAGGATCGTTATTTAATGGTGTATGATTTGAAAGGGACCACAACAATTTGATGATTGTAGGTTAGGATAAAAGCATAAAATGGCGCTGTGATCCCCTATATGAGCACAAATTGTGTTAGAATAGTTATACGGAGTATTGTATAAAGAAGAGATTACAAAATGACAGTCTTACAATCCTCTAACACTCTCTGTATTGTATTTATTGTTTTTGTTGTTTCTCGTTGCGATAATGGGCCAATAATTTCATATATGTCAATTTGTATTTGCCCGTTTTGGGGTCTTGGTATCTTTTGCATAGATTACACATCTTGCTGAAGAATGATATGTCAATGCCGCCCCATTTGGTAGGAAATCTTTTCTGTATTAATATTTTTCGTCTGTATCTACAGATGTTCTTACAGTCTTCACATTTTTTTGGTGTATATTTTAATTGCTGTCTCAGTATGACTGCGTCATTTTCTACAGATCTCTCAATGTGAATAAATTTATCTAGACGTTTTCTGAAACTTTTCATACCAATATTTAAATTGGTATTACATTTTGATTATGAGAAATGAAATGATACCTACAAGTTGTGCAAACACAATGCTGACTGCCCAATTAAACTTCTTGTTGATGCCTTTAACATCATCTTCCAGATGCCTTAAATGGTTGTCCTTAATAACCATCATGTTCTGTTCCATCAATGCCATTCTCTTGTCAATTTTGGAATAGTCTCTCAAAACCTCAAGATATTTTTCTTGTAATTCTTTTTCGTTCATTATGCACTTCTTGTTTTAACATTCAGTCTAAAATTTCTTCTGTCAACAGCACCATCGTTTGTAGTGACCTTGCAAGTGACTATGTAAGTTCTATCTGATTGTCCAGCACTCAACTGCACAAATGATTTATTGCCCTGTGTGCCAGATGTTTCTATAACCACTGGTGTTGGATCGTTTCTTCTTGCCGCCACAGAATACACTGCTGAAGCAAGTGCGTCTCCTGTTGACAACCAACTGGACCAATCAAAAGTGTAAGTCAATTTCGCTTCTACGTCTTTGTCTATTTCTAAACCAAGTGCCGTCTGTGTAAAACCGTCTCTGTTTATTGTCGTCATTGTTTTCTCCTTAAATTAATCGCAACACCTTATGTTCCCTGTCTTCTGCATCTATGGTGATGTCGCGTGTTTCAGTTTTGATGCTGAATTCTCTTGTTTCTGCAGGTATCACATACACCGTGTCTGTGGTGTGTAGCACAATGAAGTCTGTTGACATTGTGACTGTTGTGGTGATACTTGCCGCAACATCTACCTGCACACCAGCATTTACTGAAATAGAAACTGCAACCGTTTTAGTTGCTGAAGCGTTTCTTATTCTGTCTACTGATGCTTGGACAGATGTTGTACTTATCAAGTCTATGTCTCCACCCCTTGCTACAAGCGCCGTAAGGGTGAAAGCATTGTCTGATTGTAAATTTGCCTGTGCAGACACAGTCTTGACTGGTGTTGTAGTCTGACTGAAGTCAGAAGACATTGCACTTTCTGATTCTGCCTGTGTGACACCTTTTGCTTCAATTGATGCTGTGGCAGTTATGTTAGCATTTAATTGTTTTATGCGTAAGACAGTTGTGCTAGTAGTTGCCGCACTGTCTAATGATGCAGATGTGTTTCTCTGTCTTTTGTTCACAGTTGTCATTGAAGCAATGACATCATGATTGATAAAGAATGCCGCTGTTCTTGCCGCCACAGTGACCTGCGTGTTGATTGCATCAAAGTCTACTTCAAATGTTCTTGTGACACTAGGTGTCAAAGAAAGACTGAATGCTGAATCCAATTCAGCATCTGCAAACAATCCTGATTGACCATTTATGATTTGCGTAAATGCTGTTGTAAATGTGCCAGACACATCTGTGGTTTTCACTGCTGTGATGCTTGACGTAAATGTTGAACTGACTTCTGCACCTGTGGATCTTAAAGGTGATGTTTCACATGATAAACTTGCTGTGACAGTGATACTTGCTGTGAAGTCATCTGTTTCAACAGCGCCACAAGATAGAGATGCTGTGACTGCCTGTGTGCTTAAACCAAATCTTACTCTTACCCCTTCAGTGCTTTGTGTTATCGCACTGGATAAATTAATAACCTCGTCTATGTTCTTAATTACATCAGTTGTCTGTGTGAATGTAGAACCTAAGGTTGTTGTTATGTCTGTTGTTTTCTGCGCCGTGATTGATTTGGTAAACCTAATGTCAAACGCCATCAAGAAGTCACCAATTTTTGCAACAGCACCTAAGAGTGTGTTTATGGCATCAAAGTTCGCAGATGTGTCTGTGGTTTTGACTGCTGTGGTGCTCTGTGTGACAGCACTTGACAGATCAGCATCAGTTTCTAACAACACGCCTCCATTACAAGACAATGTGGTATTTGCTGTTTGTGTGCTAGAAGCATTAACAATAAAATCTAAACTTAATGAAGCACTGACACTCAAGTCTGCTGACGCATCTTCAAGTCTACAATCTGCAATGTTGTCGTCAAAGTGAAATGAAAATATTGTGCCTGCGTCATTAGGTAAAGGTGCTGATGGCACCGTGTAGTCTGGTGTTGAACCTGAGTTGGCATTTGTGTATCTAGCAAATAATGAATATCTAACTTCATCTGCCTTGTACACTCCGTCACCATTAAATCTTAAACCAGCAAGTCTAAATGATTTGGTGCCTACATTAGTAGTGACCTTGTGAAATCCTGCTCTAAAAATACTTAAATCTGAACCATTACGCACAATGGCATAATGAGTGTTAAATGAAGAATAACCAAGTTGTAAATTGAAATCAAATTCTGAACCATCAGTTGCCCTAACTGTGATGTCCCAATCTTGACCAGCATCTGATCTTCGCATTTGAAAAGGATCTGAACTGTAAAAACCTAAAACAAAATCGTCGCTGTCAAATTCTATGTTGTTGTTAGATGGATCAACAAAAAATTCTAAAGTGAAATCTTCTGTGCCAGGACCATTTAAAATATTATTGGTTGCTGTGTTGTCATCTGGAAAATTAGAGAAGTCAACATTACTGGCCAACCTCACAAAACTTTGTGCCTGTCTCGCGGTAAAATCCATTGCACCATTGAATGACACATTTGGTGCAAATTGCTGTGGTGTAGAACTGGTGTTTCTTACAGATGGATTAAATTTGAAGGCGTATTGTGCAATTCTGCCAGTTGCAGAAATGGTTGATTGGGCACTGATTGTGCTGGCAAGTGTTCTAATTCTTGCACCAGCACAAGAGACTGTGACAGATGATGTCATCGCTATCTCACCTACCAAAGTCACTAATGCTGATATGCTAGGTGTGAATGCACCTGCCAGTGTCGCACTTGCCCCCGCTGTTTTTGAAATTGTTGTGCTTATCGCCGTGACAGCATCCAAACCTTGTGAACCACTGATGCTGGATGTTGTGAAACTTGGTTGAAATACCAATGCCGCAGATACTGACAAAGAAAATGTGCTAGACTGTGTGCTGGCACCAAATTTAACTTTGTCACCTGATGTGGTTTGTGTGAATTGTGCAGATTGACTGCTGGATGTGTCTGTTATTTTTTGTGCTTGAATTGTTTTAGAGAAAGAAGAAGAGAGTGTGCTGGCGGTTGCTCTTGTTCTATCGCCCTGTAGACTCAATGTAATAATGTTTGCCAATGCCACAGAATCGCTGGCATTTTTAATTGCTGTTGCTGAGAATGAAACCAAAGAACTTAAGACTGCTGTGTGATTTTTCAATGCTGACACAGTCATTGTGGCAGTCAATGCTGAACTGAATGTTGCTGACAGTTGTTTTATTCTTGTAGGTTGTGCTTCAGTGAAACCAAATGGTGATGACATACTGATTGCTGTGCTTCTAATTCTGTCACCTTGTGTGCTCACAGTGAATGATGCTGTGATACCTTGGTTTAATAATTTTGCTCTTGTGCCATTGGTAGTCTGTGTGAATGATGCTGACAGAGTTGCCGCACCTTGATGAGTGACCACATCTGGAGCGTCACCTTCAAAATAATTGTGTGCTATGTAATCTGCTTCAATGTAAGGATTTACAGGTTCACACCTAATAGTAAATTGACTTTGAAGTGTTGCTGATGCATCTGAGACATCACCTTCAAAGTAATTGTTTTCTATATACCCTGACTCAAAATATCTTGACATTCAATCATCCTAACTGTTGTCATCTGTGTAAGAGTTATCAAAATGAAACAACGCCACTGTATCGTTGTCATTGGTGAACGCAGTTGAGGTTGGTGTAAAATTAGATGTATATCTTTGCACACGACTAATTCTTAATTCATCAAAGTAATATGTTGGTTGTCCTGCCTGACCTGCTGTTGAACCATAATAAAAGTCTTTGTCTGTTGGCGAACTCATGTTATAACTATAACCTGTTTTTGTCAATTGAAGTGTGCCATCCAAATAAAATTTTAGAGTGCCTGAACCATCGTTTACAAAAGCAAGATGCTGGTAAGATGTGCTGTAATTGAAACTATAATTGTTTGATGAACCGCCCATGTTTACTCGTAATTGACTGCTTCCGCTTGGTGCATAAAATCTAATTCCGCTTGTATTTCCATAATTCAAACCACCCAGGGTGTAAACGCCTGATGGTGTCTGTCCTGAGGATGTTTTGAAGAAAAATTCAATTGTCCAAACCTGATCAGAATCCAAACTCCAATTGCCACTTGGATTTGTCCTAATGTAATCACCACTATCTCCTGATCCGTATGCCGCTCCACCAAATTTACCACCTGTGCTAGACACTGATGTTCCACCAAGATCCACATATCTCACTGCCGCACTACTTCTTGCAGGTGGTGGTGGATCATCTGTTATATTTGTTGAACCATTGGTGCCATCACCGTGTATCAACAGCATTGTATTTGCGTCTGCTGTGAATCTACTATTAGGCACTGTAAAATTTGATGAATATCTTGCTGAATTACTGACTCTAAATTCATCCATGTATCCTTCACCATCATATGCAGAAGAATTTGAATTGTAAAAAATTAGTATTTCATCATGTGAATAATTGTTTGAATCAGAATATGTTGAACCTCTTTGTGTGCCATCCACAAACAATCTTGTGGATCCTGAACTTCTGCTTAATGCTATATGTTGCCAAGTGTTTGCTGTAAGCACTGATCCTGAATCAATTGCTGTGGCACTGTTCACATACAAAATATATTTGTCTGTAGGATTTGAATACAACAAAATTTTTGCGCCGTTTGAACCGTTTCTTAAGTCTACAGCATTATAATTGTTTGTTAATGTAGGCAGACGTTGCCACCATTCAATGGTAAAATCGCCTGTGCCAAAATCCAGATTGCCATTATCTGTGACATCAATGTAATCACCAGATCCATCCATGTAGATTGACGAAGATCCAAATATGTATTGAGATGTTGAAATTTGTGTGTTGCCAACCAAATCAACTTGCATTGAATTTGATGTTCTTGGTGCTACTCCACCTGATCTTGCTAAAAAGGATAATCTACTTGCTCCAAGCATTGTAATTTCTCCTATGCCTGAAAGTCAGTTGCTATTGATGTGAAATATGTCGTGCCATCATAAAAAATAGAAACAACAGAATCATTAGTCAATGTTTTGTTACCACCTGCAAATTTGTAAGCACCAGTTCCTGAAGCATTACCGCTACCACTTACAATTAATGTAAGAGATTGTCCTTGTGACGCATCAGAAAATGCTGGTAAATTCAATGCACTTGAAATTGTCACAGATTGAACATTGCCGTTGCCCACAGTTAATGTTGGATTATCATTTGATCCAATTGCATAAACTGTTTCTTTGTAATCTTCAAAAGTTTTGTTTGTTAATGTTTGTGTCGCAATTTCTGACACTAATGTTGAATCAGCACCTTTAGGCAACAACATTTCATTTGTTACGCCTTCTGAATGTGGTTGTGCTTTAATCTTTTGTCCGTGACTGTTTGCTGTGCAATTTAATTGTATTGCACCGTCGTTTGAATTGCCCTTTACCACAAGATGTCCTGTGCCATGGGGAGCAATCTCAACATCTGCGTTTGACGTTGTCACAATGTCATAACCATTCAGATCTAAATTTGAACCCAGTTGTGGTGAGGAATCTTCTGACAGATTTGAAATACCACCACTTGAAAGTGTCTGTGGTTCAAACCTGCTGTTTGCATTGTTGTATGTTAATACTTGTCCATCAGATGCACCACTGATGTTGACATCACTAAGATTACCAATTGATTCACTTGTGATATTTTCTAATTTGTCGTTGTTTAAATTCGTAAAATTTGCATCACCTTCTGCGTGTGTGAGTGCTGATCCTTTACCTGATCTGGTTACTATTGTTGCCATCGTGGTCTCCTAAATTTTGTTTCTTCTCTAGCAGTGTCCTTTGTGTGCTGTATGCCTAGCAAATAGAATGACACTGCTAGGAAATCGTATATACAATCTTTAAAAATTAGTTTAAAGATATAGTCAAGTTTGACGCACTAACTTGAAAGGTATCGCCCGTTTCAATCGTCTTACTTGTTGTAACCGCGCCGTGAAATAAAACATTTCCCGCTGTCTGATGATCCATAATCGCCACATGGGTTACCGTACCCCAGTTTGATTGTGCTGGATTGAATGTAATAGTTTGACTGTTTGAAGCAGATCCACCTGATGCATTTCCAAATGCTCCAGTTGAATTGTCCACATCCATATCTATTCTTCCGTATCCTGTACCTGAAGTTGATATTTCTGTAAATGAAGTTGAATCATTTGCTTCTAGTCCACCGTCTGATGTGAATAATGCTAGGTACACATTACTAGGTGATGTATAAGTCTTACCATTTTCACCCAATACATGGTCTAACAATTCGTTTTCTAAATAATTGCTTGCCGCACTCATTTTAGTTCTCCTTATTATTGTTTGTTTGTCTGTTCAATAACTGAACATTATAAAACAGACAATCAGACGACTGTCTGTTGCTTGTATTTATGACTGCTGTAAATAAAACCCAAAAAAAAGGGAAAAAAAGGTAAAAAAAGTTTTTTGTTTAGAAATATTTTATAGCAACGACACCTGCTTGTCCATCAGTTGCGGGCCTAGAAGCGCCTACATAAGCGCCAGGGTGTATATTGCAACCACCACCACCACCTTGACCTCTCTGATACATTGTCTCAGGGCTTATAATTAAATTACCATTGACAGGGTGAAAATACCAACCATTGGCGACACCATTATAATTGGCTTTATCACCTGTAGGTAAAAATCCTGAACCATTTGAACCAGTACCACAACCACCCTGAGCATATAAGAAATCATCTCCCCATCCAGTGATGTTTGAATGGTTAAAACCTGGAGCACTGAACACTCCTTGACTAGGACTACTAGATGATGGATTAATAGGTTGTCCTGAAACTCCAAACGTAGAATTGTACCAGAGGTCACCTGCTCCAGCACCACCACCGCCATGTGTTCTGAGGCCAAAAACGAATCCATTGGCACCAGTATATCTACCACCACCTTCATCACCACCATCAGAGATACTACCGCCATCTCCACCTTGTGCAGTGTAAGTGGTTCCTGTTTGCCCTGGTCCAGATCCAACTCCGTAAGTTAATGAAGTAGAACCACCATTGCCTCCTCCAGTACCTGCTGTGCCGTTCACATTGTCTGAAGCACCTGCACTTCCCGCTGAACCTATAGTGACTGTCAGCGGTCCAGATGAAGCAAACGTCACTCCATTGGTTAATCCTTCGTGAATAGAATATTTGACTTCACCTCCACCGCCACCGCCTCCTGCGGCTTGTAAATTGTGTCCGCCACCACCGCCGCCGCCACCTACTACTAAGAAATGGAATGTTTTATATAATTCTAGTGTTCTGTTTGGTGTGTATGTTGAATTGCTTTCAAAATATAGATAACGCACTTGATTGTCAACGGTATTGTTTGTGTTGTTCAATGCGACTGTTTTAGTTAATTGTGTGACACCTGCTTTTTTCTGTGTGTATGTCATTGTGTAAGATGTGCCTCCAGTGATACCACTTGGTGGATAATATAAAATCTTAGAAAATTTAGCATTGGCATCTGTGATTGAACCTGTAAAAGAAAATGTAGATGAACTGGTATTCAAATCATCTGTATCACCAAATTCTCCTCCAGTTGCTGAAAATTCAATCGTGTAATTGTCTCCACTTGCAGGCAAAGGTTCCTGGATAAAAGGAGTTTGGAATTCAAATATCTCATTGTCAGTGTCTCTGACAAAACTTCTAGCGGCAATCATGTTGTTTATGCCTTTAATTATAGGATCTCCTGTAATTGTCCAAGTAAATGCAGAATTGTATTGTGCCGCATCTGCATATTGATAATTTAAGTTTTTAGTACCTTCGCAAACAAGAGTAGCGCCTGATCCTTGTATTGATATCAAGTCAGGGAAGTCAACATTTGTACTTGCCGCCATGGTCCAGGTGTGTCCTGTTTGTGAACTGATGCCTACTGCATCAATTTGATCTTTGTCTGTGACTGCACCTGTGTCAATCAGCATATAATAAGTTTTACTAGCGTCTAACAACCCTGTCACAGTGATTGTCACTGTGTTACCTGACACAACAATATTACCTGTTGAGTCAGATGGATTAAAAACTGCAATCTGCACATCTGTTGCACCTGCTTCTTCAAACAATGTGTAATTGCCATTTCCTGCTAACAATTGTCTGTCATAAGTGTATGTGATTGTGGTATTGTTTAAAACACCAGTGCCAGATGGTGTTTGAGTTTGTATTGTTGGTCCTGTGCTTGGAGTAGTAAATGAAGCAAAACTGGTCACTGCTGGATTTCCTGCTTTGTTGCCTTCTGTTTCTTTAACAAAATCTGCACCCAAATCAATCGTAAATGTTTGTCCTGCTCCAAATGTTAGTCCCAAAGCAAAAGTGTCTACTGTGACTTTCTTTCTATCGTTTTTCAATTGACATTTTGTTTCAACTGTCAATGTTGCTGGATATAGATGTATTTGTGCCATTATGTGTAATCCTCAAAAGTGACTGCTGATGATGTTGCTGGTATTGTGGCCACTGTCACATTACTGCTGTTCTTAATTACAATACTGCCTGTGCCTGCTTCAACTGGTCTGTCGTATATTTGCACAATACCTGTATCGCTTGGTGAACCATTTGTCGCACTTGCCTGAGGTGCTTGAGGTCCAGCGTCTGTGCTGAATGTTGCTGTGGTTGTGTCAGAAATGCCTGCAAAAGATAAATCTGCACAGTCAGAATGCACTATGGCAGTGGATGATATCTGCACATAATAAGTTGAATCTAAATCAAGATCCACTGTTGGATTTAGGTAAACTGTGTTGCCTACTATCCAAAATAATTCATTAATGTTATTTGCTGTGAATGTTTGTGACACATCAAATTGTTGGTGTTGTGCACCTGTGCTCTTAAACAATGTAATTGTACCTGTGGTACCAAATGCCACTGTGTCACTGAATTGTAAACCAATTTCTGTTTGGGTGTCTGTGTCAACACCATCTACAAGACTGTTATTAGCACTTGTGACTACCACTTTTACAAATTCTAATGAACTAGGCACAAAGGTTAAATTGTCTGATTTCACAATTGGATTGTTGTTCTGATTGAAATGACAGTCTTTGATACTGCCGTTTGCAATCACAATGCCTGCTGGTGCTGTTATGTAATGTGTTTGTCCTAGTATCACTTTGTTGTTAATGTTGCCGTATATAACTTGATTTTTATTTAAAGGATTTACTTTGCCTGTTCCAGCATTTACGGATCCTTCAATTGCATCTGTTGTAAGATTGTGCAGATTGATAAAACCTGTGCCTACTCTTACTTCAGTGTCCCATGTTAAAATTAAATTTGATGTGTCACAAATTGTGCCTGTGTCTTCTATGATTGTGAACGTTTTGTCTGTGGCAGTGTCAGCATTCATCTGGTCAATAAAAGAATTAATATCTGAAATTTCAACATCTTTGTTTTTTGTACACAATGTTGGTGGATTGGTTGTGTCTGTGTAAAATTTAAACGGTGTTGTCTCAACAAATTGTTTTGCAAACAAGAATGAACTAATATTACAACTACCTGTGCCTGGTGAAGTTGGTGCTGTGCCTGTAAATGAATATGCTGTTGCCGTGTAGGCAGGTGTGTTAAAGTTCCAACTGGTTGCACCTGTTTCAGTTCCTGTGCTGTCATAATCTGTTGGTGAAGTTGATGTATCTGTACCACAATCGTCATATTGTAATTGTGGTCCTGTAATTGCTGGTGAAACATAATCACAATAAGTGACAACACCTTCATCCATTAATATGTAATAATCTGTTTTTAAATCTCTATTACTAGAAAAATTAATTGCAATGCCGTTGTTTGTAATGGTGAAAGCACTGGCATTTGATGTTGTGTTCAATGTTTCTATCAGACTACCATCACTTTTGTACAATTTTACATTTTTATCACTGCCTAATGAAACTGCGGCATAAAACACATTGGCAGTTGAATCTGTTGCTGTTCTTCCATAGAACACATAGTAAGGTCCAGATATAGGTGCCTGGTCTGATGCATATTCTCCTGTTGAATCCAATTGAGTAGTTCTGTCAGGTGGATAAAGATTCACAATGTCCAATTTAGGTGACACAGGTGCCACTGCATTTTTGGCAATCTGAGGTACCCAAGCAGAACCATTCCAAATCAAACCATCTCCTGCTTCTGGTGGTGTGCCTCCTGCTGAAAATAGATTGGTATTGACTGTGACTGTGACAGCGTCAGCACTCTG
>MDTC01059530.1_pt1 | contig 27677 bp, 37 predicted proteins | sample 811181 | NCBI WGS metagenome assembly MDTC01 (sample SAMN05326644, study PRJNA326480) | marine metagenome | isolation source: seawater | place: Pacific Ocean: North | collected 2011 | reverse complement strand
GTCTTGGGTATGGTTTTAGGTTTTGGCTCGGTCTTGGGTACGGTCTTGGGTATGGTTTTAGGTTTTGGCTCGGTCTTGGGTGTGGGTATAGTTTGTGGCTTGGGTGTGAGTACCTGCTGTGTCTTGGGTATCTGCTGTGTCTTGGGTACAGGTTGTGGTTTTTGCTTATTGCGAGGCGTAAGTTTTGGTTCAACAATAGGTTTTGGTTGGATCGGTGTGCTAGGAGGTGGTTTTACAGGAGCTGGTTTTACAGCAGTAGGTGGCACTGGACCAGGTGATGTTGGCATAACAAAAGGTATTGCCATAGGCAACATAAACCCGATATTATCACTAGACTTTTTTTTAGGTATTGTTACAGGTATAATCGTCGGAGCTTGGGGATCAAATTGAATATTAATTGATCTCAAATGACCAGGTTGTGACAATTTTAAAGATCTAGGTTTGTCTGGCACCAAGTTCATGTCTCCTATTTTGTCTTCTGCAACCATGATTGTGTTTTTTACTTCTCGTGTCACACGATCTATCATGGTGTTAGAGTCCTGTTGTGACGAATGCCTGCTCATGAGCAACTTGTCATTCAAATATCTTGAAAATGACTCGATCAGTTTTATGAATTGTTTGTTATCCACCTGTTTCAATCTCCTGTAAAATCAATTGTTTTTTCTGATTCTGTTGTGATTTGTTTTCTATGTATGTTTTCAACAGGTTTTCGACTTGTTGATTTTTATTTATACTCTCTTGTGTCATGGGCACAGGTTCAAGTATGTATTCAGGGGTCTCATTCTTGGTAGGTAATGGTGTTTGTACAGATTGTGTTGTTTGTGTGTTGTCTATATATGTTTTGTTTTTTTCAATAGAAGTGCGGGTTGACCATTGCTGTATTTCTTCATTAGATAGTTCTGACCAAGGCTTACCTGAGGGGTGCTCAGGTGGCTCATCACCAACAATATACCCAGCCACAACCTCTCCAAGAGCATCACCGGCGAACACACCAGCCACACCACCACCCACAGAACCTAAAAATGTTCCCCAACCAGGTAAAACCGCGGAACCGGCTAGGGCTCCTGCTACAGCTCCACCGAATCCACCGAGCATTTGACCGATGATCGGGCCAGACTGCTCAATTTTATCGTTTTTTGACAGGTTATCATCTGAAAAAACATTGTATAACAAGTACAGATCATAAGCAGTGAAAACAACACTAGCTGCTCCCAGAGCTTTTGTGAACGTTTTTAATGTTTTACCATACACAGGAGGCGGGTTGTTGATCAATATTTTTTTTACCATGGCTTCTGTCACCACAACAGTCTTGCCATTGGATAATTTCTCAATCAATTTGCCGTCACTCGTAATTTTAAATCGATCCGGGTAATTTTTTACCATATGGTTTTTCAACTCAACAGGCATGCTACGGCTTGATTTGGTTCTTTTCCATTCATTATTTTTGGCGCGTTTGTTGTACTTTGCATCTTGTGCCTGTCTTAATTTGCTTTTATTTTCTACCTTTTTACCGGCATTCGGTTTGTTATTTTTTGCTGAGCCGGTAGGCCTTTTGGACTTTCCTTTTGAACTTGTCTTACCGGGAGTTCTTCTTGATGACACTCTCGGTTTTGTTCCTCTAGGTTTGGAGGTGTAGCGATTGAATCTTGTTGCTTTTGTCGGAATCACCGGTAGAGATGGTGCACCAGGTTCATCCTGCTCTGTTTTCTTGCTCACATCAGTGTCATGTTGCTTGTCAATCTCTGGTACTCTCAAGTCACCCTTGAAAAAACTCAGGTGGTGGCCACCCATTTGTATTGGTGGTACAACCGGGCTTATGTTTTCAAAATCTATAGGCTCAATATTATTGAATGTCACATTCAATTTAGCCACAATAGATGTAACAAGCGCATCATAATCAACCGAATCCTGATTTATTCGATCTACATATGCCTCAAAGCGAGTTACAAATAATTGAAATGTGTCTGAATCCATGAAATAAGTACCTACTAGTACTTATTCATCAGTTGAACAGCTGTGAATCAATTGGTAATTCTATTGTCTTGTCACCTTGTACCAATTGCACGTGCGGTGTTTCATACTCACGTATCTGCTCAATATATTCAACAATTTTTTGACTCAACACCATTGGTAACATTTCGCAAATTTGTATTTTTTGCCGGAGTGTGAGTTCACCAAATTCAATTTGATTGTCAGAAAAAGAAACCCGGTCTACATATTTTGTCAATTCGATAAGAAAAATGTTGCTGACTGACTCCTTGTCTGTGGTGTTTTTGAACACCTGTGGCACCTCAACGTTCACATTGTATTCTTGCTTCAAAGTTGGTGGTGAACAATCCACACTTATACCCTCGTATTCAAGTGTTTGCTCTTGTGTTCTCACGTCTGACACAGTTTGAGTGAACTCATCAACATGTTTCTTAAGATTGTACTCAACACCTTCAATCTCCATGTTCTCTCCAATTGTCAGCAATCTCAATTGAACCAGTATACTGGCCCGGTCAATTGCCAGTATTTGATCAGATTGCTCCGATTCACAATTTTTTAGAATTATGTCATCCAATATATTCTGGTATGCATATGCATTTTTGTCCTGGTGTGAATTCATCACACCGGTTATTATGGATGTTTGTTGTTTGACAGAGAGTGGTTTGAAGTTGACAAAAGTATTCGCAGAAGGTATATACAAGCTGACGGTTGCTTTTTCATTATGCTTTTGCAGTTCTTGTAAAAGATTGTTGTAGTCGTTGCTCATATTAATAATTATCAAGATGTTACAAAATATCAATCACCTAATGACGGGTCAACTGGTGGTGCAACTGACAAACCTGGTGAATTTTTGTTTCTGCTGGCCTCTATTTGATCCTGTTTGTGTTTGATATCCTCTTTGATAAATGACATGTACATTTTTGTTTCACTAGGTGTTATTGACTGCACGTATTGCATGTCAAATTTAAATTTTGTGGTGATAGAGTAAAACATTTTATAATAATTGAGAAGGTCTTCATTTAACAGTAATTTTATAAAGTCAAAAAATGTGTTGTCAAATATGTTAAATTTATACTCGGTGCTAACAGCATCTTTAATGTATGGTGATTTGTATGAGTAGTAGATAATTTCTCCGCATTGTTCATGAACAACATTGTATTGCTTTTTTATTTTTTCAAACACATTGTATGGTAGCGATGAAATAATTGTGTCCAGTTGCTCCTCATTCATTGTGGTCAGATCGTATGTTTTTTTACCGAATTTGACACTGCTTATGATACTTGCAAAATTGCTTGACAATGACATTGGTAAAGAGACAACAACCTCACCACCATTTGACATTGTGACTCGATGCTCCTTGACCTGTATGTTGTTTATTTTTGAGATGATCTCGTTGATTTTTATTTCTATTTTGTATTCCTGCTCGGTCTCACGGCAGGTCACATTGTACTCTAGAACATTACCCACGCTGATCATGATCATGGTGAGTATTATACAGTATTTGTCCAACCTGTTTAAGTTGTTGCATAATGTATAATCGACACAGAGTGTCTCAATTAGCCCTTCGAGAAACATGCAGAGACCGTCGTCATCATTGTTTTGAAGAAATTTTAATATAGTCATGTAGGCCGCGTTGTCAAGTTCATAAAACTTAATCTCGCGTGCCAGACTAGGCACATACACATCGTAGCAAAAACGATCTATCACATTAAAACTTATCGATTAAAACAAATTTTTCAAAACCTTGCCGGCGTTTTTGACCGAATCTATGGGTTTTGTAACTTTGCCAATCGCGCGTTTGATCTTGCCATCAAATGTCTTGTCTAGTAATCCCATCGCGGCTCCACCTAACACTTGATCGAGCACAAGCTGCATGGGAAGATCCGGAAGCTGCTCAACTGCATGATGAGTGTATGACCATTGTGTTGACACGATCTCATTTTGTGTGTCCATGTCATATGTTAATTGCGTGGGGTTCATTCTGGTTGGTACGCAATTGTAATATGACCATTTTTTTCGATGCACATTTGGTGTGCTGCTGGTTGTTTTTCCCATCTGCAGTATATGCACAACTGATTGCACGTTTTTCACATCGTTTGGATTACGCGCGACAAATCCGTAATGACTACCTAAAATTATCCATGGCCGAACCACATTGTCTAAAAAAGAAGTGTTTGTCTCTCTAAATTCCATCACAAGAGTTTGAGGATCAATTCTTTCTCCTGCTATACGACCAGGTATCATGCCTCGATGATTGTTGGTTTTTAAATACTGTACATCATAACTCTCACCAGGAATCGCCACACCTTGTGCGAACAAACAACCACCTGGTGTGTCTTGGTACTCGTAGCGTTGCAAAGTTTTAACGTTCTTTTTTATCTTCCATTTTCTGGTGCTTGGATCCAGTCCTAGACCCTCTATATCCAATTTGTTCACCAACGATCGATTGTTCTCCTCATGGAACAAACCAAGAGGAAATTTTTCGATGTGTATGATCCACATGTTCCTATTGGGAATAGAGAAGTCCCATGTGTTGAGCATGTCATGGAAATGCTCACGATATGGAAACATTCGACCTTCGACCAATCCTACAACATCTGCACCAAAAAATCCTAGTACATCAGTAACCTTACCAGTGATGTTGTTGACGCGTTGCGCGCCTTTTTGAGCTTGTCAAGTATGTTCCCCATGTAATTACTTATGGGGTGAGCTCAGTTTACGGTGTGGTCCTGCGCCAGTACTGATAAGCAAGTGTCGCATCAAATTTCATGGTGTCTCCAGTGCCGTCAGCAGGACTGTACGCCATGCCTCCAACCGATTGTGCATAAACACCAACCAGTTGATAGCTAGCAACTGATTCTAACTGCGTGTTGAGCTGCACCAAATCTATAACTGCTTCAGCTTTTGGCATGAAATAGTTACCCGTGCTGGTGGAATCATCAAACACATCAGTCAGATAATTTTCAAATGCTTGTCTGAGCGCGCTGCTTTGATCACAGTAGAACTGTACTGCCCATGCTGAGGAGCCATCATACTGTATGCTACCAGGTATGTTGAAACTCAAGCCCATGTATGGTACAGTTTTGTTCTGTATGCTCTTACCAGGCAAAGTCGCTGTACGAATGTAAACCAGGTCATCCTCAGTGAATGATACAGATGTTCCATCTCCTCCTTGTATGTTCAACACACGAAGTTGGAAGTCACGTTGAAAGTCTTTCTCTTGGGATACTCTGTAAAAGTCTGTTATTGTTTGATTTACGTCTGGCATGATAAAAATATTTATGGTTAGGACACTAGTTCGCTGAAGTCTTGACCGGTTCTAGTTGCGTAAAAGTTGACCAATATGAATTCTGCTGCCCGTACCGGTTTGATGTATATGTCAATCACCATTTCGTTTTGATCGATCACATCTGGGGTGTTGTTCCGCTCGTCACATATCAACAAGTAGTCGTACATGCCCTGTGTGTTCTTTGCTCGATCAAAGATTGGCGCCAATACATTTCCTACCTGCGTGCGTGTGAACAAGGTGTTTGGCTCGAACACAAAATACTTGACCGTGGCTCTGGTTGCTTTTTCTAGATACAAGAACAACCGGCGAACATTGACTCTGTCAAATGCACTAGGTTTGGTCTGCATGGTTTTTTGCCCGAAAACTACAAATCCATCATTAGGAAAATTTGCCACTGGGTTGATGTTGATTTTGTACAACTGATCCCGGTGCTTTTGTTTAGGATATATGGCTATATCAGCTGCTCCGGTGAGCACACCTCTTGTGAACCCGGCTGGAGCGAACCATGGTTGGAAATTGGCATCAGTGTTTGCATACATGGCAGCAACATATCCGCTCATCGGCACCCATATGTTACGACCCAGCTGACCGTCAAATGCTTTGGCCCAGTTGCCATATGTTGCTGCATAACTTGTGTTGATGCTGCTGTACATGTGACGCAACGGCCAGTACACATGTTGACTGAAATTTTTGTTTTTGTCACTCAGTGTTGTGCTGTTCACTCCTTGGACAAAAATATGTCGCAGAGGATCCAATATGCACATGTGGTCTTTTCTTTTCTTCTCTGCAAATTCAATAAACTTGTTGGCAACATTTCTGTACCACACCACTGGTCCTTCACCTTGGTTTGATTCGTTAAATTGTTGCATACCGGTTGAATACAATTTACTGGCCAAATCAAGCTGCTTCTCGTCATCAAAATTTTCTGTGTCTGAACCACCATTTGTAGCTGCGAAAATTGTGCCTAATCCAGCTTCTAGAGTCAAATCAAGTGGGAACAATTCATGATTGTCCATCAACTCGAACACACGAGACAGTTTTGTTGGTATTGCACCAACTGTTTGATTTAGCTCAGCGGTGCTCTTGTATACCCCGTGCGCAAACAGTTTTTTAGCTCCATCTGCTACAGTCACTTTACGAGTCACTTTGACACTGTCTCCTGTTGATTCTCGATCGATCCAATCGTCACCTGTGCTGCTGAAATATTTGTTCACGTACAATTGCAAGTTTGGTGAACCGGCGGTGATGTCAGTCAATGCCATGGACACCGCGGCACCACCATTGGGGTCATATTTGACTCGGTTGGCGTTTGGTGAACCCACGTGATACTCACTCAACACATAATCAAGTTTTTCTGTGTCTGGATCCAGTGTGGATTTTCTCAACTTGAACACACTCATCACCAGCAGATCCTCAAACTCACCGTTTGTTTGTGCTCCGGTGACAGGATCTATACCCTTTTTAGAAATATCGAAATCCGGAAGATTCTCAATAACTTCTGATACACTACCCTCTGTGTAACCATTTTCTGTATCCGCTGGAGAGGATAATGGGAACGTGAGCCTCTCTGTTGGTAATGAGCGATACGCTCCATTTTTGTTGATTGAATGTATACCGTCAACACTACTGTATTCGGAATTGGGGTAGAAATCGTTGCTGTCTGCAAAATTCAAATAGTATCCTTCAAATTTTTCATTTATGGTCAACGATTTATGATTCAACACAACAATACCAGCTCCTTTAACTTTTTCCATTGTATCGGTATTATCTACAATGGCCGTACGAGAGGCTGCGTACCATTCAACTTCACCGTCAACAATTTGTTGATATTCATCTTGGGTCAGCACAACATGCTCTGGAGCATGTATTTTATATTCGTCAATGCCAGATAATCCTAAACTTGTTACTTGGCTTGTTACTTGGCCGCTACCAGACAACGCCTCCACAGGATACAATGTGGCAGAGTAGTGACCCTCAGCAACAATGTCACCGCTTCCGGAACCATATGGCAATCTGGAAACAAAAATGTTACCAGGGCTTTGAAAACTGGAACGTACTGTGTGATAAAAATACCGCTCTGCTGCGTTGGTTGGCAATCCGTATATTTGCTCGAATTCAGACAAGCTGGCCACTTGGATTACCTCGTCCACTGGTCCTGCAGGACTGAATCCTGGTATTAATATGTTTGTACCAGCTGGTAAGTCTGGTCTCAAAGACAGATCAACTTCATTGATCTCTACGCCGGGTGATTGAATTGTTCTTGCCATAATATAAAATCCTTAAAAGTATTTATTTGTTTCTCGTTGCATTTTACAGTAATTTAGCTATTAACTGGGAAAAAGAAAACTCAAACTCAGTTTCAATCTCCTGGGCATCACGGTAATTATAATCAATATCTCCTAAAGACACAGGAATGACTCCAACAAAGTCAAACTGTATCGTTTTCTTGTCATACTCGTCCAGACCAAACACTGTTATATTTGTCGAGTACAAATCATATGGTTGGTCCACGATGGGTATATCCTCAGCGTGAAAGAAACCTTCTTGGTTGTTGTTGAGCAGATTGATCCATTTGTATATCACCCAGTAATTGTTGAATCTGTTGTCTATAGTGAATTTCACTTTAACATTATTATATGCTGGACGTTTGTGACTTGTGAAATGAAATGTTTGTCCACTGTACCGACCCTCCACATCCGTGACTTCCACCTTTGGTATCACCACTCCATATATGCTGAACTGCAATGAATCTTGTATGACGTTGGTGTTCTGTCGATCATTTTTTGTGTTGACCTCGCGTAAAGCTTTGGGCAATGTTAGCGCCATGATGAACTTGTCGGATCTTGACTTGTTGAGTATCGACTGATTCTTTTCAGCTGTCATTTATATACTTATAACAATTTCCATCCATCCGCTTCTAAATCGGCCATTCCGGTACGGTTATCAAATTCATTGAACATGGCCGGTAAGGCATGTTGCTCCATAAATTCAGTTATCGGGCCAACTTGTTGCTGAAATGCTTGTATACCATAATCAAGAGGCTTGACTATCAGTGGTTTGTCATTGTCGTCTTTTTTTATTATCTCCAGGTATTGTTGTGTAATGCTGGTTTCCAACAGCATCAATCCCCAGATGAGCGACATGACTCTGTCATCATACATGTCCACGCCTTGTCGAGCATGCCAAGTTCCATTTGGGTATCGAACGAAATTCTTAAGTTCATGCACTGTTGCTGTGTCTTGTATGTTGACAACCTTCAGTTCATTCATCCAGTATCTCATGTTGATCACACCTTTGTATTTTGTGTTGGTGTGAGCAAGAACGCCCGGGCGGTTTGGATCTGCTCGTTTTTGATTCGGCATGTATGTGACTATACCCTCATAAGCATATTTGTTTTTGAGTGTGTCAACTACTTGTGCTCCACAGTTGTTTCTTTCTATTAATGCCAAGGGCATGCCCCATTGTTGTAATATTTCATACAGTTTTGTTGTGAAATTGAACGGGCTGATGTTTCTGTTGGAGTAACATGCCACTTGATTTATGCTGGTTAGATCTGTCATGTCTAGCACCTGTATCACACTAGCCGCTTTTCCTACACCCTCGCTGATATCAACACCCACGCTGTATATGTGATCATGTTCTGGTTCGTTCCATATTTTGTAATGACCTTCTTCCATCACGTACAGTGGCTTTTTAATTGACAGAGACAACAGATCAAGCAGATCCTCGTCAATCACACTCTCACCTGTTTGCAAGAATACGTTACCAAACTCCTGATCAAATGTTTCAACACTGCCAAGTGTTTTTACGGTTTGTTCCTTCCAGGCCTCGTCTCTTCCAGGGATCTCCCACCAGTCAATTCTTTCCGGGGTCCAACCGTTGGATCCAGATTCAGCTCCAGAGTACAGTTTGTGGAACAAATTTTCTGTACCGTTCGGGGTGCTAGCTATGAAAATTTTTGATTTTTTAGAACTTGAGATAATCGGATAAACAGATTTCCAGAACGGGTCAACCAGATGGGAGTCGATGAATGCTAGCTCGTCCAGTATCAAGCAGTTCACAGATTGTCCTCTGGCTGCAGTTCCTGTGGTGGTGCTGATACCAATACGAGTACCATTCGCGAGAGTCATGCTAGTTTTTCCATACTCTTTAACACCAGGTTTCAACCAGTTCGGGAGCTCTTCATATGCCAACCGGATTCGTTGAAAAATTTCTATGGCGGTACCCTCCTTATTTGCTACTATTAATATACGTTGATCTTCGTTGAAGCATGCGTTCCACAGAGCATATATTGTCATCATGGTTGTTTTGCCACACTGCCTACTGGCTAGCAACACTACAAACCTGCTGTCTCTCATTTTCCGCAATGCTCGTTTTTGACAGCGATGCAAATCAATTGTTTGTCTTCCTGTGTCAAGATTAACTATGTAAAAAAAGTTTTCTGCGAAATACAAAAGGTTCTGTTTGGCCTTTTTCAAGTGTTTGACCATCTCTGGTGTGTACTCGAATCTGGCTGATTCTGTTGGTAAATTTCTGTTACCCAGGTAAAAGTCCTTAGTATTACTATTCATATTATGGTTTTTGTGCCGGTGGGGCATAAGTACTTACGTGAAACAGTCAAGAAATCTAACCCGCAGTGCCAAAGAGATTGAGTCTATATACACTCAAATTCTCGAGGGTGCCGAAGTCAAGCCTTTTGAAAATGAAAAGAACGTTACACAGGAGCTAGCTCCTTCAAAGAGCGGTCCAGAGCATGTTGAAGGTGTTGAAGACCCAACAGAATTAGAATCACCGGTGAAAGAAAATTCACACCATGATGAAGATGGTGATGGAGATACTGACAGCGATGATTATATGGCCAAAAAAGACAAGGCTATTAAGAAAGCCATGGGCAAAGATGATGAATCGGATGATCATGAAAAGAAACAAAGTAATGAAAATACCGAGAAAACAAATATTTCCAATATAAATAGTAGTATGAGCGACAAAAATATATTTGACAAGTTGTACTCCACAATCATGGAAGCAGATGACGAGCTAGGAGATGCTCTCGACATGCCTTTCGGTGGTGGAGAAGAAATGGATGACATGAACGATGAAGCGGGGGATGAAGTCACATTTTCATTACCTCGTGACGTGGCTGAAAAGTTACATGACGTGCTGATGACTCAGCTCGAAGAAGGCGGAGAAGATGAGCTTGAGGATATGGACGGTGAAGATGGAGGATTTGAAGAAGAGAATCCATTCCCTGAAGCTGTTGAAGCAGAGCACACAAGCGACGGTATGCATCCTGGTCATGATCCATCCGGATTGACTGGTCATGGAAACAAAGTAGCCGGTAAAGCTGGTAAAGTAACCAGCGGTGGTGCCTCAGCAGACACATCTGGTCAAGTAGACGGCGGCAAGCCTCACCCTTTACCAGACACAGTTGCCAAGATGACTTCTAAAAGCAATAAAGTTGACGGTGCTATCAAAGGTGGTAACCAAGATCTTTTGACTTAAAACTAAAACGCTCAAATCTTTATAAACCCTGTGGATTGCGGTCCACAGGGTTTTTTTATAAATATAATTGATGCTATACTCAAAAATATTTTTAGCTTGTTTAGAAGAAGATATAAACAACATGAAACAACCTAAACTCAAACCTTATCAGAGATTAGGAACCAGAGGTCTAGATCGAAAAAGACTCAATCAAGTACCGAATTATGCCAGAGGCCGCGGAGACTTGAATAGCAAAGTTGAACAAATGCGAAAGGGTAGAGCCAGTAGTGTGGTTCTATCACCCAGCGATATAGCGTATGTCCGCAACAGATACAATATACATGATATTGAGGGTGGTAAAGAGCTTGGTACCACCGGTATCAGAATTGTTCAACCACAACCAGGTGTGTTTAAACTTGTCAAGTAATGAGTGATGCTTTCAAGTTCAATTCCGGATTGCGGTTTCTTGACAAGGGTCAAAACAGCAACGAGCGTGACAATTATGATGGGTGGTGGAAAGAGCAGCTACACCTGTATGGTACCGAGGTAGAGTATTTCACTAACATGTTGAGCTTGACCGGGCATGACCAGATTTATGGTGAGCAGCCTACTGCTACATTTGGAGATTCAAAAACATTAATACTGGCTCTCAATTTAAATGAAAACGCAGTTGCAATGAAACAGTTTGGTCTGATCGCGGATGATGAGATTACAGGATTTGTGCACATCAAAACATTTTATGAAGTTTTTGGTGATGGTCATGAGCCCAAGAGTGGTGATGTCTTCAATTTGATCGAACTAGGATTAGATCGACCTGGTGGACGAGCCGGTAAACATTTTGAAATAACCGAACGACTGGATCAAGATGTGAATCAAATTAATCAATTGTTGGGTCACTATGTTTGGTTAATAAAGGCCAAACGTCATGACTATAGCTTCGAGCCTGGTTTGTCACCGGAAGCGGTGAGTGATCAAGTTGATGATGATCCTGTAGTCGATCAACTATCTAAAGAGGTGTTTGACTACAATCAATCACCGTTCAGTATCAATGATGATGTGTATGGGGATTATGTCTAACTTGTATTGTTTTGGTAAAAGTTGGCATAATCAGGCATGGTCTCGTTTTTACAGCCTGCTATCCATGTGTCCGCTCGAGACACTGATTCAAAGCTCTTTTGTGTTATATTGTTCTGTTGGTCCCTGAAAACATACATAACCTCACCGGGTTTGGGTCGAATCGTGTATAATGTGTACACTGTATCATATTTGAATCCTTCCGGTTTTCGTAATAGTTTTGTTGTAGATGTCAACCCTGGTGTTATTTTAGGTCGGGTGAAAACAAGTTGTGTTCCAATGATGTAATGCATTTATTCTATAGTATCTTCGTTTGTTATTTCAAATAAAATACTTGTGCATCTTTCATCAACATATTTTTGCAGCGCATTGGGTTTCACCCAGCAATTGCTTCTATCTGGTATGTTCAGTTGCTCACATTTTTTACTAACATATTCAACACCTTCTATCAGAGAAAACCATCGGGACAACTCGTAATATGACATTGTTGTGTCAGTTCTATCGTCTCTACTAAGCGTTATATGTTTGTTTTTATATTTGTTGCTGTCTATCATAAATTGGATTTTTATATGTATCGTAATTCTTCATACAGTATCCAATTATTTTACATAATACATCAGTACATGCAACGTTTTTATCAGAAATTCTCAAAATGGATAATTGCTTCTCTATAGATTGAAACAACAGACCCAACTCTAATTTTTTATCATCTGATAAATCCTTGTTGGATCTAATGCTGTCAAACACTATGCGAGTCAGACTCGATAGCAATGTTGTTGCGTCAAGTTTGTCACGCAGAAGTTCAACATTGAACCCATCACTGTAATTCTTGCCACAATCATATGAACAGTCTTTAAAATACCTTTCAAGTACTGACAAGACATGTTCGATCTCTACACCGACTGGTTTGGTTGGAGGGTTAATTGTGCTTGCAGAGTCGGCTCCGCTCAACGACATGCTTAGTTTTTCATTCATTTTGTGTTCTTGTAATATGTTTTTTTCCGGTCTTGTAACCGGCATTGTCTATAGATTTTATTATTTCTATATCTGATAAAAATTTGTTTGGTAGAACGGTTATTTTTACTTGTTGCTTGATTATGTTAAGGTCCACTATTTTAACTTTTTTAGTGTTATACAGATTCTTTTTTATACCAATTGCACATGTAGGGCAAACCAGACCTTTCACGTTCACAACTATTGTATCACCAAACATTATAAGTGGCAAAAACAAAAATAAAAATAAAAATTTCATTCTTGCTTGCTTCCGGAGATGCGAATCTCGTCTTTGACACGTTCTTCATCATCCACTAACAGGCGAGTGGTGATCGCATCCATGTTTATAGAATCAGTTTCTCTTGCGACAGTCATGTTGACATAAACAGCATTATTTTTACCGCATGCTGAGCATTCAAAGCTATTTTGCTGATCTAGTCTTATCGGAACAAACACGGATTCTTTGCAATGTGCACAGTTCAAATCTATGCCTTGTTGTTCAAAGCTTTTTATTTCCTCTAGTTGCAGGGATTTTATTTTGACTGTCATTATCGAGTCCCTGATATATTTGGCTGTGTTAAACACAAGCAGCTGTAACAACAGTGCCACTATAAAACCAGGTATAAATCCATACTCAAGTTCATGTGTAGCATAACCTACAGCGGTGCTGATGGTCAATAGGATACTTAAAGACCTTATAACTGGTAATATCACACCTATATTATAATATACTATTTCTCAATGTCAAGCTGTTTTAATTCATCCGCAACAGATTTCACAATCAATTTTACTTTTTGTAACTTTGTGTATAAACTCTTGATTGTTTTTGCTGCATCTTCATCATCAGAAATCAAAGGGCTTTGGTATGACTGACCAAGTTCAGACTGTATTTTTGCTGCTTGCACATATATTTCACCTATCTGCTCAATCACATTTTGTGTCAACGGGTATGGTACAACTTTTGGTGCTCTGTTCATCAGACCGTCGGCCTTTTTTTGATAATCCAATAGGTCTAACAAATTGACTTTTCTAGGTATTTGACTTGTACCGGATGGATTAGAATCTGTTTGATTGTACTGACCACCAGGTACCGACAGGTCCTCAAATAATATTTTTTTCTTTTCAGTCATTTTAATTATTTATTCAATAAATAATTTATATATGAAAGTCTTTCAAAACAAGCTAATTAATTTGTTGGAACAAGAAACACCGGTGTCGGATGACGAAGCTGCGTTTCGCGATGGTCTAGACGATGGTACTGACCCTGAAGCATTCAATGATGTACCTGATAATCCAGTTGCTCAATTTCAAGCGCAACAAACAGCCAACACAATTTCTACTTTACAAACATGGATTGGTGAGGTGGAAGGATTTATCGAGTATTTAAATGGTCTTGATGATGCATCAATTAACTCACAACTGAATCGAACGGACTGTGACAGTGTGTTAGCCGATGTTCAACGAAGCGAATCAAAAAAGATTTCCCGATTGGCTCAGGATCTGTCATCTTTAGGAGAATCTCTTAAGCAGTACCTGCTCGCTGCGAAAAATAAAGAGACTAATTCTGGTACGATTTAATCTTACTAAAAACCAATTTAGCAGACAATCCACTGTATGTGTTTGCAGCGATCATCTTGCTGCTTATCTCGTCTAGACCATAATGTATTGTCAGGTCATTGTAGTCTTTATACTGCTTCAAGCTTGAGGGCCATAAAAACACATGATCTCCGGACTCAACTAATTGCTTGGTCTTGATATAGCTTGCCTGATCCAACCATTGATTGTCTAACACCCACACATGTTTCAATAGTGATTTTGAATTCAGCATTTGTTTTTGTGCGCTAGTCACCATATTAGAAGAATTTTCTTGTATACCGGCCAGTGCCACTGAGTTTTGTACAAAAAATGAATCTAATGGACCCTCAAATATATACAGTATATCTGTATCATTTTGTATATTATCATAATTAAACAGTGTTTTACTACTATTAATTTTAGACAAATATTTCGGTCTAGACTGTAGATCTTCCGGAAGAACTCCACGGGTCTGATAATGCACTATTTTGCCAGACTTGTCATAAAACGGTATGCACAACCTATTTTTATGCACAACATCAGTCAGGCTCACATACAAAGCTTTTGGCCTGTTAATTGCTGTTAACAATCTCCTGCTATTCACAAATTCAAACATTTTGTTTAATATGTGTTTCTCACGTGATGTGCCGCTAGTTGTAAAATGATCCACCTGTGTTTGATCCAACAGGTTTATGCTGTCACGTGGCAGAGATTCAGACGTATAATTTTGTACTGCTTTAGTTACTTTTTGTGGTGACATGTCAATGTATTTGTAATCACCAGTATGCACCTCGTATACAATCTCATCATATGTCATTCTAGCCACTTCCATTATCCATTTGAGAGGTTTGCTGTACCAACCGCAGTTGTGACAGCAGATTATGGATTCCTTTGGAATATAATATGCTCGTCTTTTTTTACCCCAACTGTGACCTTCTTGACAGATAGGACACCCGGCTTCATGTACATTTGTAGACTTTTTATGCTTCGGATAACCGGCATGTTCATAAAATTTTTGAAGCACATAATCTTCAGGAATTTCTGTCATGATCATGATAGTGTCTGTATAACTGATTTTTTCTCTGTGTACATTGTGTTTATCAAATCAGTTTTCAAGTCTCTACAATCTATTGATTCACATTCTTCCATTAGCAAGTCAAGTTGTACTTTACTGGTGGCCAATTCAAGTTGTTTGTCGTATAGTTTAGTCTCACCTGGATAATTATCCAGACTGTATTGTAAATCCATCAACGTCAAATTACGTTTGTATATTTCCATATGCGCCTCCGGTAAACTGGACACACCCTCATCTAGTATCGCCGCTGCGCGCTTGGGACCAACTTTTGGTATACCGGGAATGTTGTCTGACTTGTCACCCATCAGTGCCTTGTAATGTACAAACTGTTCAACTCGAACCGGCATGATTTGATTAAAATTATGTTCTGTTAATATTCGTTTTTTTATCGGGTCATACACATCAGTCGCACTATTGATCAGTTGCAACATGTCTTGATCCACACTAACAATAACATTGTGTCCGGACAAGGTTTTTGATAGGTGGGCTATCACATCATCACATTCAAGTACTCCCGGGTGCATATTTATAAAACCGGCGTGTTGGCACATGCGTCGTATATGTCGGTATATTTTGTACACCTCGGCATTTTTTTCATGATCTCTTGTTGACTTGTACTCTACAACTTCAGATTGCTTTCTATGGTTAGTACTACCTTTGACTAGTTTATCGTCCCACGCGGTGTATATACAGCCCGGTGTTATCATGTGCTCATGAGCATAACTTCTGATACACTGAAAAAACATTTTAGGTACTGATATGTACTTGTGTTTATTGCACACCCAATGAACTCGATGTAACAGATTATTTGAGTCAATTATTAAATTTCTTTTTTGCATCGTCATATTGTTGTTTGCATACTTTGTATACTTTGGTTGGTAACACCTCTTGAAATTCCATTATCTTATTATCTACACCAACATTAAATTTCTCATCTGTAATCTCTTGGGGTTGCATGTCCGGTAGTGTCAAAAAGCATTTAGCCTGATTATTTTGTTCGATATATACAAAAAACTTACCTGTGTATTTACCAGCTCCAACTCCATAGATGCTACCCGGTTGCGGTGTATCCTTGTCTGTTGAAATACTAGTGGCGGGTTGAAAATATTTTTTCAATGCATTTATCAAGCGAATCATTTATATCAGGAAGTTGTAGATTATATGATGATATCTTACTTGTCGATAAAGTGCAATTGCTTCTTGGTGCTGCTAAATTTAAATCCTCAATATTTGTGAAATTGAATTGTTTGTCTGTATAAAACTCTAATTTTGATACGATATTTCTTGCGCTTGTTGGTTGGCAATGCACAACATTGTATATGCCTGGCAAGAGTTGCTGAGATTTAATTTCAGCTCGACATATGTGTGTGGTTACAAATTCACACAAATCCTCGACACATGTCATGCTATTCAACCGGCTTATTAAATTATCATACATTAACATTTTTTGTATGAAGTTACGCGATGAGTCACAGGAAGAGAAAGGCATTCTGATTCGCAACACAATTGTTCTGCGAAGGTCCAGTAGAGTTTCCGCAGCATGTTTTGTTTTGCTATACCAACTGCTGTTGTCATACATACCAAAATTTGGTTCGTCCTGCTCTGTCCAATTTGATTCGTACCCATCATATATGCAACCGGATGAAATATGTATAAAACGGGGTGGCGGGTGATTTCCGGTGCTAGTTGAAGTTGTCACACACGCAGACTCAATGGTCAAAGGTATTTTAACGTTATGAAACCAACAACGTTGCTTGTCTGTTTCACACGCGTCTACATTGGGTCTCCCGGTGTATCCAGTGGCTCCTATCACGATCTGTATCTTATGCTGGGCTATGTATTCAGTCAATATTTGCTTTCTTGAATAGTCAAGCTGTGATCTGGATTTCAGATGCACATTGGTTTTTGCCTCACAGCCTATATCTTTTTGTATGTGTTCGTATAGATGGTTACCTATGTAACCAGCACCCAGTATCAATATATTCATTTTTTATACACCAGGAGTGTTTCCAGGATTTGAATTTATGATAAATTTTTGAATCAATGTACTGAGTGAATCTGAATGTTGTTGTGTTGATGCACTTACAATTGTCACTGGGTCACCATCGTAATTGTAACCTAGTAAAACAAATGAACTCAAATATTCCTCTATCATTGTTGAAAGCTGATCAACGTTTCTTTTTTGATCTTGCTTTCTTTTGGCATATTCAACCAAATGAGATTCTAGGGCGGCTCGGATTATTTCATAACCTTGATCACCTTTTTTGGCTTTTCGATTATGTTTTTTCTTAATTACCGGTTCTATAAACTCATCTTCACTGTATAAAAACCCACTCAGTGAATCAAATTCTGTATCATCGTCTTCCATTTATTTTTTTATGTTTACTGCTTCTTGAGTAACTCCAAACTCTATAAGCTTGTTGATAATAATTTGTATAGATTTAGTTTGTATTTTTTCGTTAGTCCTGAATCCCCAGGCTCCGCCATCATCAAACGCAAATAATGGTTCGTCTTTTAAGCTTTGATTGTCTATATAGCATGTGATATAAATTGAATGGAATCCTGGATTTACAAGCACTGTCCATTTTCTAGGATCCCCTATCTGGTAACCATCAAAAATTTTCCAAACGATAAAATCGTTGTCCTTTAACCTTTTTACAAAATAGCTTAATGTCGATAATTTATTTTTCATTAACCTACAAGACCCACAGTTACGAAATTTAATGTGTAATTGTTAGAAACCACTGTAAACAATAAAACCTTTTTACTCACATCAATATTTACAGTGCATTCCTCGAATCTCAAACTACTCATGAGACGAAAAATTTCGAAATTTATCGGTAGTGGTTCTGTTATTTGATCACCGGTGTAGACGTCTGCCAGTACACGGGAAAAGCTATCAATATTATGTTTTTGCCGGTCAGTCAATTCACATACCACTGAGTCGGTTTTTGTACTGATATATAATTTGTCTGTATCAACTGTAAATGTAGATGCCTTTATTAAGCTTGATAGATCATGAGATTTTATTTTAAAGCTTGTTGTAAAATTTAATTTCTTTATTTTATCAAAACTAATACTAGGAGTCGATATAATACCATCCTCCAATAGGTGATATTTAAAATTGATGTTATTTGATGAATATTTTAATTTGTTTTTATCAAAAATTATATCCATGTTTTCTGCATCTACACAGCTAAACACTTTTATGAGTCGATTAATATCTGGTATATTCAAATTGCATGCAATTGTCTCTTCTTCAGCATGCTTGTACACAACATATAAAATTAACGTCTCGTCGTTTGTGGTTATCAAAGATGTAATCTTGTTTTCAGATACCTTGATTACCGCATTTTCATTTATCTTACCTATCGGTGATAAGAATTTTTCAACGAAATCGTTTTTATTTGCTATTTTGACTATCATTTGCTCTTATTGTAATGGTTTTTACTCCTTTTGCAACTTCTGTTATGACAAATTCAGCTAACAGTTCTGCATCTCTTATTTCTCCCTTGAAACCGTTGGAGCTCACGTTGTATGTTGTGCCTCTTTTGATTCGTTTAGCCTTACGTATTGCGTTAATTGCGCTCTCTACTTTGGATAGTCTTTTTTCTAGTGACGCTATTTCACTAGGTTGAGCCGGTACACTATTTGTTGCGGCTGTGGCTGCAACTCTAGGTGTGCTCTTTTTTGGTTCAGGTGTTTTGGTCACCTCAGATTGTACAGGTTTAACCTCTTGAGAAGGTGCAGTGGTGCTTTGATTACCACCTACCGACTTAGTTATTCCAGATAAAATTTTTTTTTGATCCAGTTGTAAAGCTTTGATGTTTGTATTACTTCCAACATTTTGGTGATCTACAGTATATAATTCATTGCCAATTCTTTTCGCAAAGGCTGCAACTAATCCGATGTCATCTTCATTGATACCTTGCTCACTCTCATGTCGTGTTGTATCTAATGGAGGAGGTGGTTCTTGATTCGGTCTTTGCTGTTGATCATTCATCTAAGCCTTGCAAGAGTTCTTTGATCTTATCATCGTCTAAAGAAACATCATCATCTGCTGTACTAGCAGTAGTGCTGACCGGGTCAAGATGAGGAACTTCTTCCTCCAAGTCCGGATCTGCTGTTGGTTTTGCAACTACTGGTGCTGCCGAATGCGTCTCTGTGCTTGCAGCAGATACAGATTCACCTTCATTACAATGATAATGCTCGTCAAGTAGACTCACCAACTCTTCCGAACTCTTGATCTTGAACACCTCATCCAATGCAATAACTTCTGATTCAATCTGGCTCTTTCTTGTCTCGTCAACACCGTCAATAGCACCAGGCATTAAAAACTTACTTGACACATATGTTGGATAACCACCCTGGTCTTCAACCTTGACTCTCAAACTACATCCGTCGGGACCTAGATCAAAGATCCGCGGACCAAATTGTTCAGCATCCTCACCTTCAATGGCCTCCATGAGAATGTTGTGTAGTTGTTTACCATAACGCAAAATTTTCACTTTACCATTATTTTCTGGATTAACCGGATCATCGATCACATACGCATTAACCAACCACTTTTCTGATCGAATAATTGCCCGGGCTTTATTCTTTTGTTCTACTGAACCGGTACGGTTTGTCTTGTAACGAAATTCAGCAATCGGATCTCTCTCACCAAATGTTTGAGGGCTCACTGCACTCACATATTGTCCTGTAGCGAAGCTTTCCCACCCATGGGAATAGAAATGAAAAAATGTTTTTGCTGGATCGGTAGTGTTGGGAACCAGTCTAACAACATAGCTGTTACCCTTGGTTAATCTCAAGATATCTGCGATGGCTCCTGCTGGCTTGTTGTCTTTTTGCAAGGCGTCTTTAATGCTTGCAAACATTGATGTTGTGAATGTACTCATATTGTTTATTATAGTTTATTTTGTTTGTATTTCAACTGTTATTTTGTATTTGTTTTATTTTGTGTATACCCAACTGCACGAAATTCTTCGCGCGAGATGAGGTTAAGTAGTTTGTTCTAAAAGTATCTAGTCGGTCTGCCATGTCCCCTAACATGAATTTGACATGGTCCCAGTCACACCTCATAAGATTTTTCTCAAAATTTGTGAAGCCAAACAACACATATATATTGACATTGTGTTGTCTCAAATGGTCAACAAATGTGTACATGTTGTTTGTTTTATGCTCAATATATTCATCCACTGATATGTTATGTTTTACACAAAATTTTAAAATATATTGCAAAGTTTTTTTCATATCGTATAGCTGTTCTTCTGCATCTGGTTTCGTTGTAGCTTTGCGCTGTACGTACAGGGTGTAAACTTTCAAGGCTCGCTGTGACACATAAAATGATAAATCGATATTAGGTTGATCGTTGTAAATTTTCCATGGAGCGGAGAAGAAATCATCTATATCAACATGTCTGAATTTGTTAAAAAACAATGACAATTTTTTCAAGCATGCAGTTTTGTGATCATCCAAATCATCAAATTGTTTTCTCAATTTAAATGGTTTTCCTTGGCTTGACCTGGACACTGCCAAATATTTGTTGTATATATTTTTTTCAGATGCTGTTATGTCTGTCATATAAGCTTTTTTATATTGGTTGATGTTATAAAGTTTCTGATATATTTTGATTTATATAGTGTCGAGTCATATTCCAGAAACTTTTTACATGCGTCATAATCGCTCTCTATGCTCATTATTTTTTTATACGCTTGTCGCAACTCTTTATTTTTTAGAATTACAATGAATATATTGGGCAGGTTCATTTTCTTATTATGCATCTGGCACACAAGAGTGCAAAATGATAAGAACAGATGTTCATATTCTTTTTTGTATGCCTGGTATGTGGGATCACCACTCAGGATACTTTGAGTCAATTTACCCATTGAAATCCTTTATCGACATTGGCTTGAAAATTTTTGTGAATGTTAAGAATTTGTCGCACACAACACCCCCAGATGCATCTTCATGACCTCCACCCACATCAAACAATTTTTCCGCTAACGTGGCCAGATTAACATTACAGTCTTCCGCCCGGCGGAGACTCACTTTGTTTGAATTCAAGTTGACAACAAATCCAATATCACACTTGTAATTTTTTATAATGTGTGAGGCTATATCATTTATACAACTGGTCGCAAACACCGCGACTAGTTTTCTAATCTTGCCTTGTATTGATATTTGAGCAACATGTACGTCGAGGTTGGAAATTATATTCTTTAATTTTTTGACATAAAAATTTATAATGTTTTGATGCGTTTGTTTGAATTCAACGAACCCAGGTTCGAAGTCCTTGAGAAACTTCTCAACACGATCACCTTGGTATGACCAAAACACAATGTTCAACTCGTATGAGTTGGGTACTTTAAATTTGTATGAATCATAATCATCCACCATCAACACTAATAGTTTTTGTCGTGGTGTTAGTATTTTGGCTCCGTCGAGCTGTTTGTACAACATTTTGGTTGTAGATGTTTCTTTTTGTATATTGATCTTTGCGTGTTTGTATCTGTCCGCGCGTTCAATATGAGATGAGTGGTGATCCACTATTGTCACATTCGGCCGATCAACTAGTTTCATTAATTCCCCATGTTGACTAATATCTAAATCAAAAATATAAATGGTTTCATAACCACTCGGGTCATTTTTTTCAAACCAAGCACCAATTTTTATATGTGCATCCACAACACGTGTGACAGTGTATGTATAATTTTGCTTAATTGTGTTTTTTAACACAAAAAATGCACCAGCTCCATCCAAATCACAATCTGTAAAAACATGAAATTTTTTCTTTTTAGTTTTAGTTGCCATTGCTAATCAAATATTTAATTGATATTTTTTTGTTATCAACTGGTCATGAATCATTCTTGTATAGGAAATCCAATGTATCAGCAAGGGTCTCTCCGGTGTCTGCAATCTCTGACGTTTCTATCTCTGGTAATGAATCAGCCAGTTCGGCATCTTCTGATAATGTCAATGTTGTGTAGTCTATCGAGAGCGTGACGCTTCCAAAATTTTGTCCGAATCTATTTTTCATCAATCCTAGTTTTATTATACCCAATTCAGCATCTTCTTCTTCTTGCCAAATACTAAACATTGCATCAGCAGTGGCCGCTAGACCGTAACTTTCACCCACTGTTTCCAAACCCGGGTTGATCTCATTATAACCTGATCGGTTTAGCTGTGTTGCAGTTATTATAGGACATGCAAATATATAACTTAGCGCGCGAAGTTTTTCGGTTACGTATTTTACACGTTCGTATGAATTAACCCCATCACGAGTTGTGAGTAGATTCACATAATCTAAAACAATTGCATCAATTTCTATACCGGAGTCTGACAATTTCTTGATAAATGCCTGTAAATTTGAAGAAGTTATAGTACTAGGAGGAAACTCCTTGATCAAAATTCTAGATCGATCATGATCCTTTTTATATTCCTCAAGACTCTCTTTCAAAAAATCTGTTTGATTGGACAGCTCCTTTATTGGTATTTGTGTTATTTGTGTGCTGAGTCTCTTGGCATACACCAGTTCTGACATTTCAAGTGTCACCAACAAAACAGTTTTACCCTGATTTGCGAGATTTACTGCCATGTTACCTAAGAATATTGACTTACCAATATTGGTCTCACCAGCAAAGACATATATTGCTCGTCCATGTTCTAACAACCCACCAGATAGTTTTTCATCTAACCAGTCCCAACCAGTCGAAATTGTACTATCCTCTTCTTTCAAATCCTGTATATGTCGGTCGATTTCATTTAGATAGTCTAAGCCCTTGTCAACATCCAGCGTGATGTTACATGCTGATTCAAATTTTCCAAGAATTTCACCGGTGTCAATATCTTTACCGGTAGAATTCTCCGCGACATCGATCATGGTATTATACACGGCTTTTTGCTTGAAAAACTGTTCAGTATTCTCATATAATTCGTCCTTACTAAATTTAAACTCCGGTCTTTGCATGCTATCACTATCACGGAAGTTTTGAATATACTGCACAACAGTCTTAAAGTTGTTAACCAGCTCCGGGGTTGACAAATGTGCTTTTATCTCAGTTAAGCTAGGAATCTGATTCCGGGTATTATAAAACGTTGTCACAATATCAATTATGTTACTAATATTGTTGTCCGTGAAATACTCAGGATCCAGATGCTCTATAACTGTACCTAAAAATGATTCATCTGTTAGACAGTGAAACATAATGACCTGTTCATAAAAATCTAAATCAATCGTGCTGGACATTATGTATATAAGTCTAGAAACTTATCTTGCGATTGCAACCATTTAGTGTCGTTCATGTCCATCAGGCCTGGTGATCCATGTATGACATGAATTGGGGCAACACCTACCTTCAATTTTAATTTATTGGCATCAAGACAAGCAGCAATGTCATAGTGATGAAAATCAAACTGTTCATTGAACTTCCACCCTGATGAAATAACTCGTTTCAAGTTGACCGCCATAAATAGACCGTCAATTATTACGACTCTGCAAGGTGTATAACCAAATGATGTCACCCTGGTTGCAATTTGATCTTCTGTTATTTGCATTTCATGATGAACAAAACCTCTTAGATTGTCTCGATGTGACATCACATGCCACAACACAGGTTTTTTTATAACAGGCTTGACACAACCGGCTAGACCAACTATATCATACATTTGATTCAAATTATTGTATAGTTTTCCTTTCAGTTTCAGATCATCTATAAACACATCATCATGTACAAACAATATTATGTCATGCTTCTTTAAATATTTTTTGTCTAGAAATCTGTTGTATACCGTTGGTAAGCCTTCTTTGTTATTTTCAACAATATTCAATTTGAGTTCTGCAGCAGAATGATTTGCTGATATTCCACCAACGCTTTGATATATTTTTGTATCAAATTTTTTATTTCTTGTTGCTGATACTACTAGTATTGGTTTCATTTAGTTACAATTATCTTGTCATGTTCCTCTACGACTTGTACTATTTCTAATATTTTTACTTTGTGTAATTCATTAATTGCATCAGCTTCAAATTTAGTCTGTATTTCATCAATGTTTTCTCCGGAGAGATATTTTGTGTGTGTCGAGTCATAACCGGATACTTTGTACATTATCGCGTAATCGTTTGTCATAATATAAAAAATGGTGAATTTTGTTCGAATGTACCGACTGTTGCTAGTCCTTCAGCAGTTACACAATACACAACACCTTCGTCAAGTAGTGTTTCCGCCGCGTGTGGTACATATATTGATGAGAAGCTTCCGGTGTCTACGTTAGCCAGCAGAGTGCTTCCGGATCTAACCAAATATGCTGATCGAGAGAGCTTACTATACAACCAGCATGCAAAAGTACCTTTGAGCATACTACAAACTTGTTTCACAGCTGCCACATCATCTCCTGTATACACATGATCTAGTAATGCTGGTATCAAGGCAGAGTCAACAGGTGGTAATGATTCATCCAAGTGTTGTAAATGTTCCAATTCTAATTGTGTGTTGTTCTCCAGCACTCCATTGTGAGCAACGATCCAGTTGTTTGTCTCGAATGGGTGTGTTGTTTGTTTAGAAAATTTTCTTTGTGAACCGGTAGGAGCTTGTGTGTGACCCATGAACAGTTTGTACTCGTGTGACCAGGCGTAAAAACCTGTCATTTCATTCACATATTGCATGCCTTGCCATTTCTTGACATACGTATCACCGCACGGCTTTATGTACAACGAGCCACCAGCGAAGTTGCCCCGGGTTTTGTTGAAAGCATACAACTTTTCATACAACCTAAATTTTGAAGATCCAAATATTCCACACATATTATTTTATTGGTTTACAACCATAATCATTCCATGGTATTGTTTTACTATACTCAATAGGATCAATGTAACCAGCATCTATAAATCCTTGTATTCTAGAACTACATGCGGTACATTCACCACACGCCTTGTCTTTGCCTTCATAACAAGTCCATGTGTCTGCAAAATCAACACCAACATCTACACCAAGCTGTATAATATCTTTTTTACTTTTGAGTATCAGCGGAGCGACTACCTCGATTCTGTCTCGGCGGTTCAATGCATTCACAGCATTTATCGCTTGTAAAAACTCAACAGAACCATCCCAAAATCCAGCCTGACTATCAACAAGAGCGGCTCCATGATAAACTGTTGATGCTCCTATTGACTCCGCATAAGCAGTACATATTGACAACATCATCATGTTTCTGTTAGGTACATAATTAACTGTTTGTGGATCCCCTAAAACATCTTTTGTTTTTGCCACGTCAATCTCTTGATTCACCAATGAACTTGTGGTCACGATGTCCTTGAAAAATTTCAAATCAAGTTGCTTATGAGATTTAGATTTAAAATAACAATTAGAAATAGCACATTCCATCTCTTTGTCAAAGTGTCGTTGACCATAATTGAAACTAACAGCATGCACTTCATGACCTTCAGATGCAGCCCAGTGTAATATCACTGCTGAATCAATACCACCACTAACCGGTATAACACATTTGCTCATTTTATTATTATAGTATATTTTTTTTGTTAATCGACTAAATACTTGTATGGACATAGTTAACCCACAACCTATACGCTCTCCCTACACAGGGGACTTGATTCAACCTCGCATTAAAGAGCGAGAGTATCTTGGTAAAATATACACTGAGGCACATTGGATTTGTCCTTCCACCGGAGAGTTTGTAAGAAAAGGTCTTGTCAAAGTTGTAGATGTTGTTAAGGATTAGCTACCGTATTTAAAAGCAGCTTTTAGCTTTTCTTCTAAAACTGGTAGGATCTTTTCATCCCACAGATCAGTGTTTTTGCACCAGTTCTTGAAATAACCTAACTTGCCACCATCACCAGGCAAACTGTACGTGCTTCCGTTTTGTATGATAGCGCCATGATTGATGGCCATCTCACGAAGTCCTGAATACTTGTCCAATCCAGATTTGAAATTCAAATACATTTCTGCTTCTAAAAAAGGAGGCACAAAACGATTTTTGACTGTTAATGCGCGGAGTGTTACACCACTGTATTTATTTGCATCTGGTAACATCTCATCATCTTCATTATTTTTATCTTGCTTCTCGTCTCGCTTGGCTAGTTGCACCAACACACTTGCGAGATACACTGGCCCTTTGCCTCCAGATTGAGATTTAACCAGTGTAGGAAACATCGCGGCTGGATCGTCATATGTGTGATTCACGAACAGCACTGTTGTGTTGGCTTGAGCTGCTTTGAACGTCAAAGTTCTCATCATGCTTTTTAAACCTTTGGCCCGGGTGCCCATGTCCATCGCAGTTTTACCTTTCTCAACATCATCAATCTCTTTCTGTGATGCTAAGTTACCAAGCGAGTCGATACAAATGATAAATTTGCCTTGTGCTTTTGCTTCAATAACACTGTCTAGAAATGCCACAAGTTGGTTCCTACATGATTCGACTGTTTGTACTGGTACGTACTTTACTCTTGTTGAGTCTAAACCTACTCCAGCACATGCTGCTTCATCCACAGCCATCTCAGTATCAAATATCACCGGAATCATCCCTTCTTTTTGAGCTGTAGCTAGTATTTTGTTTGTTATATAGGTTTTACCGGCTTGAGATGGCCCGGCGAAGCCCACGATACGACCTTTAGGTACACCACCATACAAGCTACCAGACACAATAGCATTCAACACCATACAACCGGTATCATGCCATTCGGTCACACTTGATAATGCTGATTCAGACAAAAATTTCGCTTCAGGGTTCAGCTTGTCTAATTTATCAAAAATCTTTAACGTTTCTTTATCTATAGTACTAGTAGCCATACATACAATTATACAGTATTCAATTAAAAATGCAAATAAAAAACCCGACCAAAATGAATTGGTCGGGTGGTGGTTGTTATGTTATTGGTTGTGTGTTATTCAGACTCAGTGTCTTTACTAGACTCTTCATCATCAAAAAGCTCTACAGTTTCACCTTGAACCTCCGCCGGTTGTTCTTCTTTTGGAGCTGGAACAGTTTCAAAGATACTGATGTACTGGTTTACAACTGGTTCGTCAATTTCAATACCCTCGGATGTAGTGATTTGACTATTGTTGAAAAACCAGGTGTGTTTGTCAAACCTCTTTTCCGCGACAATGAACTCACGAAAAATGTACGGTAGTAGTTGAACCGTGATTTGACCAGATTCCTGGTTGACGTTAATGTTCACGACAGACG
>MDTC01219411.1_pt1 | contig 27685 bp, 19 predicted proteins | sample 811181 | NCBI WGS metagenome assembly MDTC01 (sample SAMN05326644, study PRJNA326480) | marine metagenome | isolation source: seawater | place: Pacific Ocean: North | collected 2011 | reverse complement strand
GACCTGACCTGACTCATTTATCAAGTCAGCATTCCCTGAGCCTTCGCAACTGCTGGTCGCAGCCGCCTCAAGAATGGGGTTTGTACCCGGAGGGCACTGCGCGATTAAGTCGCTTTGAACACACGCCTCTGCTGTCTCGGTGGCCTCGGTGCCGCACCCGATGAGTACCATCACAGCGCTCACACAACAGACTGCGCACAATGCTTTGAACATGAGAAAGTCTCCGGTCTCTAAAATACAGCGAGACAATATGGCTTTAGCCGAGTGTTTGGCAAGTTTAATTGGGCTCTGTTGACGGTCTGCTCTACCGAGCTCATGGATGTCGGTGACGGGTCATCTGGATACGGAATAAGGCGATTCATGATAGCTCCGAGCGCCCAGGCTCAGACGACTTGAGCGACCAACGACTAACAAACGAGCCAGGTCTTTTAAGACACGCTGCCAAGAAGTTGTGGGTTATGAGCCAAAACCATGCCTGTACTCGTTTGACTGTGTTTCGATCGCATTCAGAAAACACCGCTTTTTGGGAAACCAAATTCACCCTTCATGTATCTAGTCACGCAACATTGATACACGCCGAATTTGAGGAGATTCACATGAAACCAACAATAACAACTGTGCTGGCTGTATTTAGCCTTCTAGCGACAGCATTTGGCTGTGGCGAGACCACCAACGATAGCGGCCCGACCGGCGATAACCTAGTCATTATTGAAGCGGACGACGAAGGGGCACGTAGCGCCAACGGTGACGACCTCGATTACATCACACCAAGCAACGCAACAGAGCTCGACGAAGTGGATGAAATAATTGATCCCGACCCGGTGGAAGCAGACGAGGACTCCGAAGCGAGCCTACTGACATTTGCGGCGCTCGCCGATACAGGAGATGTAGTCTCATACGTCGAGATCGACCGTTATATGGGTCGATGGTTTGAAATTGCCACCACACCGTCATTGCAACAGCTCTCCTGCTCGGCCACCGAAGCGAATTATACCTTTAACGAAGAGCAAGGCTGGGTTGATGTGGTCAATCGGTGTTCTGTGGGTGGCCCCGACGGTCGAGTCCAAGAAATTCAAGGACGGGCCGAGCTAGTAGACACAGACACTCAGGCGAAGCTCAACGTTGTTTTCTTCGGTCAGGCGGCGCCTTACTGGGTGGTGGCCCTGGACGGCGAAGGCGGCGACCAGCCTTATCGCTGGGCGGTGGTTTCAGGTCCGGGAAACCGGTCAATGTGGATTTTGTCGCGCACCAACCAACTCACCGAGCAAGAGCGAGGCGAGATCAATGCACACCTCACAGCGCGGGGATTCCCAATCGACGACTTCATCGATACCCAGCATGCCAACGAGACGACGCTCGACTGAGACTTTTCCCCCAAGTCGCGATGGGTCCAGTTAAAAACGACCCTTTGAAAAAACACGTCGTTAAGCAATAATGACTCCCCATGAAAATATGAGGGAGTCAGTATGAGACGAACTAAGATCCTTTTTACATTGGGGCTGGTGTTGTGCCCCATGGTCGCCTCTAGCGAAGTGCCGATGACAAGCTACGTCGCCAAGATAGGGGTGCGCGACCACGCGACACCAAAAACGAAGAAATACCTGACAGCCGCAGCTCACCGAGTCGGCCAGGATCGTGCGAACTACCATCGCTTTGAGATTCGAGACCAAGAAGATGAGAGCGATTCAATGTTCAGTTCGAAGGAACAGCGCCGCTGGCTCTACCAAAAGTTATCGGAACCAGGCGCCATTCCGGCGCACGTCAAACGTGCCATTGAAACCGGGACGCCGATGGTCCGAGTCGACGTATATGGCAACCGTGTCCAGGTCTCTCTAATCCCCTCGACCGTCCAAAATGAATCGCCTGTCACAAGCTACATAGCCAAGATTGGTGTCCGTGACCATGCAACGCCCACGACCAAAAAGTACCTGAGAACTGCAGCCCACCGGATTGGACAAGACAGAGCAAACTACCATCGGTTTACCATTCGAGACCAAGAAGACGAAAACGATTCGATGTTTAGCTCTAAGACGCAGCGGCGCTGGCTCTATCAAAGACTGGCTGAGCCTGGTGCAATCCCAGCGAATGTTAAGCGGGCCGTTGCCAACGGAACCCCTATTATAAGAGTCGACGTGTATGCCAAACGTGTGCGGGTGTCTCTCATTTCAAGGTGAATTCATTGGACAGCCTGCAGCGCAGGTTACTTCGTGTCTATAGTGTCTAAAAAGGGCATTATCAGACCGGCAATGCGGTCCGGCTGTTCCAAGTTTGATAGGTGGCCCACCCCCTCACATAGGTGATACTGGGCATTGGGAATCGCGTCGGCGAGGGCTTTGCCTCGGAATGGATGAATTGCCGTATCCTCATCCCCATGAATCACCAAAGCTGGAATGTCACAAGAAGCCAAGTCGGCCAGAACATCGTCACGCTCGTCTAATGCGACGAGAGTCTCCATCATTGAATCGACATGAACCTGAGCCAGGTCGTCACGCCAGTGCCTGATCAACTCAGGCTGTTCTCTGCGTGCAGTTTGCCCAAACAACATCTTGAGGACGGTTCCCACCACGGGCTTTAAGCCAAAAAAACGAGCCAAGACTTTGAGAAACTTATGCTTTACAAGCACCTTCGGCGCCTCACTCATGCCATCGGTATTCAACAGCAGCATGGCGATCACACGTTTTGGATAACGCAGACCGGCGCGCATGGTGATCATGCCACCGATTGATAGACCGCACCAAATGGCCTGGTTGATTCCGGCGTGGTCTAAAACGGCGAGCACATCATCGACCAGATCGTAAAGGGTATGAGGACGGCTGGGGGCCGACTTGCCATGACCACGTAAATCCACGGTAACCACAGTATATCGCGCCTTCAAAAGCTCAATCTCTGCCAACCACATTGCGCTATTGGCCAAATAACTATGGATCAGAACCAGTGCGGGCCCTTCCCCATCGACTCGATAGGCAAGTTCCTGCTGACCATTTAAAAATCGCCGTATCTCCATGAGTCCCCCAAGAAGGCTTTTGCCCCGATGGTGCCAGTTCCTAAGTTTTAGAGATAGACATTATCGCCCAACATTGATGATGGCGGTCTACTCCCTGCGACCGAATTGAGTTTATGGCGCGGGACAACCATTTTCGCTGATTAAGCTGTATAATTTTTTCCCCTCCGAACGAGAGTAGGGATACTCGTTCACACAAATACTTAAAGCGTGGCATGACACGGGGGGTGGAAGAAAAGGAGAATTCAATACACCCGGACCAATCAGCCGGCTACAATAACGCCAAAAGCACTTCGAGTGAGTGGGTTGATGATAGACATTCAAAAATCCCCCACCCACGACACCTGTGAGACCGATCAAGATACCCATGACCCGAAGGCTCTTAGACCAAAACCCTGGCCGCGAGAGCCAAGCGTAGACTCGCCCGCCCAGTGCATAGCCAATGCCCGCAAAAACCAGGTAGAAAATCAGTGGAAACCGCGTACATAAAAGGTCTAGAAAAACATCGAGTGGGACCAGCATCGCAGCTGCAACCAATGCCGTTTTTCTCCTGACTCGGGTCACGTCGGCCCGCCCCTGCTGTGTATCTGCGTCCACATCACCTCCCCGAGTTCACTTTAACCACGGTCATGTAACCTGTTTTAGCAGACATAACCAACGATGTGTTCAACAAGAGTTTATGCTGCCATGTACCATCAGACAGCGCGTCGTTTTCTGGGTTCTCTTTCTTTAAAAGGCCATCACGACAATTCAAAACAAATGCCCCCTAGTGCTCCGACAACGATGTATCTGACGATCGGCAACGATATGGACTAGCGTCCTGTTTGTTTCAGGAAGGACGGGACATGAAAAAAACGCCGAAACGGATTAAAAAAATAGATGGGCTAGAACACCACTATGCTGTCAACGGCCCGCTACGCGAATGGGTGCGGCGCCACTCAAATTACCGCTGCTCATGATTTGGATCGGTCCCGACTGGACACACCACGGCGAACGATGAGCCCGCACACCCGGTTGGGATCGGCACCAGCGACCGAAAAAGCGGCGTTGTCGACAGATGGGATCCGGCCATGCAACCCAGCCTGATAAAGCCGTCTTCACACCCGAATCACGAGATGCATTTGAAGGCGTGGGCTTAATGATGAGCGTAACCTATGACCGGCGCGACGCTCGATCCGAACCCGCTTTTTGAACGCGCAAGCCGTCTCCAGGGGCCCTCTCGTACGCATCAACTTGCCGCGCCGGGTCCCCGTTGACTTTCATGGCGCCCGGATTCCCACTCAGCCACCATAGAGCCAGATTGGTCTAGCAAAAATTAAAAGTAGCGCGAATCTAATTCTGCTTGACGGGTTGCATCGGCTGTCCCGCCGAGCGCAGCATGAATAAGGCGTTTCAATTTCCCACCCATCGTCGTTGGCCGAACCCATGACAAACGAACCAGGTCACTCTTTTGTGAGCGCGACAAAAGCCAATCATCGGAGGCGCCGATTTCATCGATAAGGGCCAGCTCTTTTGCACGTTTACCCTGCCAGAAGTCACCCGTTGCAACGGCATCCAGATCGAGGTGAGGACGATGTTCTCCTACAAAGTTTTTGAACAGGTCATGAATGTCTTCCAACTGTTCTTGCATCTTGGCACGCCCCGCTTCGGTGTTCTCACCAATCATCGTGAGTGTCCGTTTAAAATCACCAGCCGTGAGCATTTCAACATCGACATGATTGCGTTTAAGCAGTCGATTCACATTGGGAATCGTCGTGACAACACCGATGGACCCAAAGACGGCAAATGGGGCGCCGAGTACGTGGTCGGCAACACATGCCATCATATAGCCACCACTTGCGGCCACTTGATCGACTGCAACTGTGAGCTTGATACCAGCCGCCTTCAAGCGCGTTAACTGTGACGCCGCTAAGCCATAGCCGGTCACGCTGCCACCAGGGCTCTCAAGTCGTAACAGGACCTCATCATCAGGGCGGGCGCTGGAGACAATGGCGGAGACTTCCTCACGGAGTGAACGGACGGCCGATGCCCTAATATCGCCCTTAAAATCCAACACAAAAATACGCGTCCGGTTCTCGTCAGCTTTCGAGGCGTCCCCCTTCTTATTGTCTCGTTTACGGGACTTTTGAGCCTTTCGCCGCTCTTTGCGACCCATCGATGCATCGTTGATGGCATGGCTAAGTGCCTCGAAATGTTTATCTAGCCTCTGAATGTCCAGGGCCCCACTGGGTCCGGCACCCTCATTACCACTTCGAATTAGCCGCAGCACAATGGCGAATGCAATGAGCAATGTAATGGTCTGGAGTAGAAAACCAGCATAGTCTTGTAGGAGTTCCATAAGCGAATCCCTTCAATCGCGTGACCGACTCACGTTTTGAATTAATTAAGGTCGGAGACTCACACGCTCGTCTCTGACGATCAACCGCTTTTCCCAGTGAAGGGTTACACGTGACACTTCCAACACCGGAATGGGTTTAGATCGATGCCATCCACACGCCGGCCTAACATTGAGTAATTTTGCGGAGCACACGTCACCGAAGGGTTGCATAAATGGCAACGCCAACCCTAAAGTTGGACTGCAATATTAAGGCGTGCTGGTATGGACGTGACCCTCGTTGAGTACGCAATCAACGAGGCCATTATTTCGAGGAGGTCATGATGAATAAATACGCCCTTTTAGGCCTTACATTGTGCACGGCCCTAGGCTGTACACAAAGCGATGACACCGAGCCAACCGCCGCTTCCGCTGCGACCATGGCCGACGCAGCAGTGGCTCAAGACTCGGCTATCGTAGTTCCAACAGACGGGCTGATTCAAACAGCTGAAGACATGGGATTGTCCAGCGGGGCTGATACAGGTACAACGGGTTCACCGGATGGAGGTTCGCCCCCCCCGAGTGAGGCCTGTTTTGGGCTCTGCGAATATCTGGACATGTGTGGTTCATGTTTCTTTGACCCCCAAGGAGACTGCCTTGATACAGATGGATGCGCCGAGGTCTGCCAAGCGGAAACAGATCTCGCAGTGGCCCAATGCGTGGCCGATTTGGCTGGATGTGACGAAACAAATTTCCAAGGTTGCTATGATGCCAATGTCGGCGATGACGATTGTGCCAACACCTGCCGTTTCCTAGAGGACTGCGGACAATGCTTCGCGGATGAGAACGGGGACTGTCTGAGCATCGCATCATGCGCTGTCGTATGTCGAGAAAGCACCCCGCCTACGGCTGCAGCGTGCCTTGCGGCGCTCGCTGAATGCGATGGAATCGAAGCCTGCTACGACTAGAGCAGCTCTTGGCGTTACAGGGCAGTTCGGTATGGACATGTCGCACTCAATAAGTGCGACGACAATCCCACACATGCCACAACCAGAGTCCTCAATTAACTCTCCGTCCGACACTCGCCCCTCAGTCATCGCAAGAAAATTGTCAGTAACCTTGTAGACAGCTCACAACTCTCCCCTAGGCAACACGCAAATCTCCATCCATGTCGCACGTCTGCAAAAGCTGTGGCCCGCCAAGGAACTGTGATGAGGCAAAAAGAGCATCATCGACGAGCGCAACTGCGAAACGAGCCGGGCTATTTTGACCCCGATTCGGACCTATTCGTGATGACCGAGAAATATCTCCGTTCACGGGGGCATTGCTGCGGCAATGGGTGTCGCCACTGTCCCTACGGCCGGAACGTCGTTGAAACGTGCCAGACCGATGTTGTAGAACTCCGACTACCGGCTCATTTACCGACCCTGCCGGACCATCCGTTGGTATTATTTTGGAGTGGCGGAAAAGATTCCTATCTGGCCCTTCTCAAGTTGCTGGATACGGAGACCAACATCGTTCTATTCACGACCTATGCCAATGGCGTAGTGGGACACCAGGACATCAACATCGACGTCATCAAGAGGCAGGCACGCCATCTGCAGCTGCCCTTACTTTTGACGCCATTGAAGCACCAAACACGATACGAAGTGGTCGTCAGCGAGGCTCTCTCGTTGATCAACCCGCGAGGCCTTGCCTTCGGAGACTTACACCTTGCCGGCATTCGACAATGGCGTGAAGAGCACTTTGCAAACCATGCCCTTCATTTCCCAGTTTGGAATGTCAACTACCAGACTCTATTCGAGGTTCTCGACGGGCATCCCGGCCGAATCAAGATCTCTGCTCTCGGCGATACCTTTCCAGATGACTGTCCTATTGAGGTCGGCGACTCGTATACACGTGCCACCGCAAATGTACTTGAAGACTGGGCGTTGGACGCGTTCGGGGAGCGGGGTGAGTTTCATACGGTTGTGGAGTTCTGGTAACCGATTTTGGCGTCCACTCCAGAATTCAAACCCGAGCGAAAACGCCGTTTATTGGTTGGCCTTAGACCTGTTCAGTAGGCCAAAACAGACCACAGCTGCACAGAGTTCACAGAACGCAAAAATGGCCTGCCAGCCGGAGATGCCAATCGCCAAACAACTGATAGATCGAACGACCCCAACCCCTACAAACGCCCAGCCTGTTGCCCAAACCGCACTCATGAGTCGCTCAGGTTTCAGGGCGCCGACGAGATTAATGATGCCCAGGCCGCCTATCAAGCCGCCGTACATGGCACGGAGTTCGACACCTGCACGGATATCCTGTGGGTTGAGTCCGACGAACTGGGCGGGGGTATAGGGGTCAAACAACACCCAAACCATGAAACCTAAGTTCATCACCGCGAGCAACCACATCATCAACCGAGCCATGACACCCTCCGAAACCAGATGCAGACAAGATGGTCGTGAGACAGGAGACGTGACATCACCATAGTGAACTCTTTTGCTCTTGGTATTTCGTCAGTCAAGACGATTAATGCGAAGATTGGGCTGACCACGGTCCGCGACATTAGCTGCCTCAGGATAGAGGCCATCACGGTACCAAGCATGGGACCGCCGGCCCAGCAATGCATCGCCTATAAGACCTCCGTGGCCAACGTCCCACTCGCCGTGACGGTTTTCCCAAGAGATGAGGATATTGCTCCGCCCATCCCAGAAAAACGGCCTATCAAAGTTGAAGCGACGCCAGAAAATGCCCTCTTCGGCGACAAACTGAAAGGCACTTTTGACCTCCACAACATCCATTGGGGCAACCTCGGCGTAGTCCGGTGAGGGCGCGAATGGAAACTGGTTGACGAGGGTGTGAGACATCAACAGGGTCTGCGCATTTACAGTATAGCCGGCCGTCCACCCCTCGAATTGAAAGGAAATGGACGAAATTTGTCCGGCTCCCCTCGCACCCGCCTGGATCAAGTCGTCCGCCGTGTAAATCATGCCCGCCTGTGAATAATCGTATAAACCATGAAACGGCAGAGAACTTAAAGAGTCCCGACCTTGGCCGATGTCCAGTGGCGGCAAGCGATTGTAAGTACATTCATTGGTGCAGCCATCGTCATCAATGTCATTGCCATCATCGCATTCTTCGAGGGCGCAAGTTTGCGTCCATCTCAACGACATGGGGCCGGTGCAACGGCCGCTCAGCTGGAATTTAAAGAAATTCCCATTCTGCGTCTGCAAACAGACCGTCCCGGCCCAACCCACGCCATCTACACAGCTAAGAAGACCGTCTTGATACACATGACCATCGGCTCGGTGACATCGGATGTCATCGAAGTCGCCAACAACACTGGCAAGCCGGGCACCGGGTAGCTGAACATCGCGTCCGATTCGCACCAGGTCCAAGTCGGCATTGGCACTGACACAGCCCCGGTCCAAGTCGATGCCATCTCCATCGTCAATGACTGTCGTCACCTCCGTCCCGCACCCATCGCGGTTGCCATCACCCAAAAGGAACCATTCCCCATCACCGCAGCTTGGAAATTGACACAGGTTAGTACACCCATCAAAATCCCAATTGTTGCCATCGTCACAGGCTTCATCCCAGTCGACAATGCCATCGCCACAATTGGCTGGACGTCCGATTTCGCCTGCTGGAATGCAGGCACAGACATGGCCACCCGGCTCGTTGATACACCGGGCATTGGGACCACAGTCGTCTACGCCCAGGGCGCACTCGTCAATGTCATCGCAAGCAAAGCCATCGCCCAAAAAACCATTTGAACAACGGCATCTGTAGCCGCCAATTTCATTGATACAGAGCGCGTTGGCATTACACTCGTCGACGTCCTGAGCACATTCGTCAACGTCCGTGCAGAGGATCCCATCACCGGCAAAACCTGGATTACAATCACATTCAAAACCACCAGGGGTGTTGTTGCATTGCGCGTCTGTGGAACATGTATCTGCCCCATCAGCGCATTCATCGACATCTCGACAGTCAACGCCGTCGCCGCGCCAACCCGCACGGCAGCTACAAAGAAATGTGCCGACGCTATTCTCGCAGATGGCATTGTCTGAACAATTGTCGAGTTCGCCTGAACACTCATCGACATCGGTGCACTCCACACCATCCCCAGAAAAGCCGCCGTCGCATGTGCACTCAAAGCCCCCCGGGGTATTCGTGCATTGCGCGTCTGCGGAACAGGTATCGAGGCCGTCGGTACATTCATCGATATCCACACATTCGAGGCCATCACCACGCCAGCCGCTGGCACAAGTACACATAAACGAGCCATCGGTATTGGTGCAGACCGCGTTGTCACCGCAATTGTCCAGCCCAGCAGCACATTCGTCGACATCAGAGCAGTCTACGCCATCCCCAAAGTATCCCTGGTCGCAAACGCACCGATAGGTCCCGACTTCATTTGTGCATTGGGCATTGCCAGAACAGCCATCGAGCCCTGATTCGCACTCGTCGACGTCAACGCAGGTCAAACCATCACCAGAAAAACCGTCCGCGCAGGCACACTCAAAACCGCCAACCGTGTTGGTGCAGACCGCGTTATCACCGCAATTGTCCAGGTCGCTCAAACATTCATCGATGTCTGCGCACTGAAACCCATCACCGGCAAACCCCGCACCACAAGCACATTGATAGGCACCCGGCGTGTTGGAGCACAGCCCATGCTCTGAGCAACCGTCTAAACCGAGTTCGCACTCATCGACATCACTACACACACGCCCATCTCCGGCCCAACCCGCGCCACATTCGCAGCGAAAACCTCCCGCTGTATTTGTACACAGCGCCTCAAGGGCACAGTCGTCTAAATCGTCTTCGCATTCATTGATGTCAACGCACTCAACCCCGTCGCCGCGCCAGCCCGCTTGGCATGAACATGCAAAACCACCATCCTCGTTGACACAATCGGCCTGAGCCGAGCAATTATCCAGTCCGTCGGCGCATTCATCTATATCGATGCATTGATACCCATCACCCGCAAAACCATCGGCACAGGCACAAGTAAATCCCCCCGCTGTATTTGTACACACTGCGTGCGCATCACAGTCATCGATACCCTCATCGCATTCATCAATATCAAGGCAACTCCGGCCATCACCAACGAAACCTGCTCTACACGAACATTGAAAGCCCCCCGTGGTGTTGGTGCAGTCCGCATTTGTGTCACAATCATCACCACCGGTGGCACACTCATCTAAATCGACACAGGTATACCCATCGCCGTCGTAGCCCGGATTGCATTCACAGCTAAAGTGGCCGGGTGTGTTTAGGCATGTCGTATCTGCGCCACAATCAGAGCGCCCAGTTGCACATTCATCGATATCACGACAGCGAACCCCATCCCCTTCATACCCGTCGGCGCAAACGCAGGTAAACGAGCCAAGGGTATTTGTACAGAGAGCATTATCTGAGCAGTTATCGGTCAGCGACGCGCATTCATCGATGTCGATACAAACCGACTCAGACAAGGTGTATCCGTCGTTGCACTGGCACCCACCGGCGAAACAGCTGCCATTCTCGCCGCAGGAGATATCGTCACATGGGTTAATATACATGTCAGCAGCGACAGTCTGGTTGCCGTTACCCTTATTCCTTGGGCCAGACATATCAATGCTGCACGCACTCACAAGCAGGGTACTCAAGAGTAGGAAAGCTCCGCTGTATGTCTTGATGAATGGAAGTACCTGCAACCTATAACTCGAACACATTTACTGGGAAGGCGTACAGTAGTACAGCTGGCCGATATAGGGTAGAGCGAAGGGGGCCTCAATCTTTCAGAGGCCTAGCAGACCCCTCAGCTCGTCCATATTTGAGGCGACGGGTCCAAATTCACTTAGGCGGTCCACCGAATGGTGGCCCCAAGCGACACCGACAGCCTTGGCCTTCGCGGCATGGGCCATCTCCAAGTCGTACGTCGTATCACCCACCATCACCAAATGGTCCACGCCCGTGTGTTCTCTGATGGCGAAAAGCATGTCTGGATAAGGCTTTGGTCTGGGTACAGCGTTGCCGCCCAGCACCATCTCAAACCGATCAGCCAAGCCATGCTGCGAAACCGCTCTTTCCGCTCCGCGTTGACTTTTCCCTGTCGCCACCGCTGCTCGAAACGGCATGCTCAGCAGCTGTTCGACCCCATCAAACAGGCGTTCGTATTTCTTTGACGTGTCTGCATAGGCCTCCGAATACGCTCTGGCCAAGGCGTCAGCATCCGCCGCTGGGTCTAAGGTTTTCATGGTATCGATAAGTGGTAGACCGACCAGTTCAAGGATGGCCTCGGCAGGGGGTCTTGGACGACCTATCTTTGCCCAGGCCAAGTCATGGGCGGCTAATAAAGATTGAGTGGAATCTATCAACGTTCCATCGAGGTCGAAGACCACAAGCATGTTAGACACTCCGAAACACTAGAAGGCAGTTGGACAGCGAGAGTTGAGCCCCATTAGACATTGCAAGAGCACCGATGACCAGAGACCTCTACCTTGAGTCAGCGCCCATCAGCGAAGCGCTTTCTATGTTTTGTCGTTCGCGCAGTCACTCGCTGGCGCCATCGTCGAAACGTCTTTGGTGTTTGGTGCTGTCTCATAAAGCGAATGACCTCTTTTTCCGATAAGCCCGTCGTCTGCTTGATTTCTTCGAAGGTGACTCGGTCAGCCCAGGCAGCCCAAATGATCCACTCATCAGTCCCCTTCTCAGGCATCGGAAGACGGCTCCGGGTCACGGGTACCTTGGTCATTTTCTTTAGTTGATTGGGCATAACATTTTCCTCAAAACTGGAGATGTCCGCCGACTCTACCTGGTGACAAAGATGCATTAAATTGACACAGCGGTCCTCTGGAAAAGCCTGACTTTTTTTCACGGATTTCAAAGGATCAGGGACTTGACGTGCCAACAGAACACAGACCCCCCTGTCACCTAAACCATAGGCGACAACTCTCTTGGTCATGAAAAAGCATGCGTCGACACTCGAGGACTGGTTCACCAGCATTTGGAAACGTCTAGAATCAGCCAGACACCGGCCCCATGACCCCTTGCGTACACCGACTTTTGCAACCACCGGACCCGATGGTCACCCAGAGGCGAGAGTTGTTGTATTACGGCAAGCCAGTCTAAGAGAGCGGCAGCTTGAAGTGCACACAGATGAGGCCTCTATGAAAGTCGCCAGTCTGCGTTCGAACTCATCTATCGCTTTTTGTTTCTGGGATCATAAACGACGACTCCAGCTGCGTTTATCAGGGACAGCTGTCCTGCAATCTGGAGGTGACGCGGCCACAACCTGGAATGACCTTGGCCAATCTGCTCAGCGCATCTACCGAGTGTCACCACCGCCTGGCACACAAATCGAGCAGCCGGCGAACTTTCACTTTGATGGAGCCGGTCGGTTTGTACGGATTTTATGTGTCATCAATCGTCTCGATGTGCTTGAGCTCGGTCGACCAAGCCATAGGCGCATGCGGGGTGAATTTAAGGACGGCCAATGGTCTCTACACTGGGTCGTACCCTAGTCAGGTCATCGAAGCCGTCATCAACGCGCCAATCGGAACCCCATCCACGGTTGTTGCGCATCAGCACCGTAGTTGCCGCGCGCGCTGGCTCGCAACTTGGTTACATCAGACAAATAATCCCCACCCTTCCAAACTCGTGGCTGGCCATCATTGGCGCAGTCGACAGCGTCGCACCATGCCGAGCCATCGGCAGGCGCCCCATCGTACGTCGCGTGATAATTATCTAGAACCCATTCCCAAACGTTACCTGCCATGTCACAGACGCCTTCTGCAGTATGGCCCGTCGGGTGGGTACAGATGGTCGATGTCAATGGAGGGTGACAGCCGTAATGATGGGCTCGGTCACAGTCTGGAGCTTCATTGCCCCATGGATATCGCTGATCATTGCCGCGGCTCGTTGCAGCAAATTCCCACTGGGCTTCTGTCGGCAAGTCCGCACCAACCCATTGTGCAAAGGTCCGCGCTTGCAACCAACTCACACCGCGCACAGGGTGATCATCATTCCTTGACCGTCCCCAGCCGTCTTCGTCATTTGCAGCCGTGCAGACCCCCGCGTTCACGCATGCCCGATACTGGGCCACGGTGACCTCGTGCCGTAGAATCTCAAAATCGGCCACCGTAACTTGATGTGTAGGTTGCTCATTGCTTGCCCCATCAGCATAACCCATTGTATAAATCGCGCCAGCAATGGGAACAAAGTCCAAGCCTGGACAGCCTCCGGTATCAGCGCAGTCTGGCTTGGTACAATCGGGCAGACAATCGTCACCTCCATCACAGGTCTCGACCCCATCTTGAATGATGCCATCCCCGCAGGTTGCATCAACACAGCTATTGGTGCATCCATCGGTGTCGATGCGATTCCCATCATCGCATTGCTCATTCGCGCCCACCACGCCATCGCCACATTCCAGTTGGCAACGGTCATTGCAACCGTCGTCGGCTACAAAATTGCCATCATCACAGCCTTCACCGACATCGACTACGTTATTTCCACAGTCCATGACTTGGACTCGGATTGGGTCCTGGTCGCGGCAAGTCAGAACCCGTGCATGAGCGACATTGACTCCGTCCACTTCCAATGGCTCCAAGGTGCAACCCGCCTGATTATCCCCACCCGCTGTGAGAATGGCCTGCCATTCGTTACCATCACAAACCTCAAGGCTACCGTCATCAAATCGAATGGCACCCGCGTGTGCGGCCCCACAGGCGACCTGCGTACCCACTTTCACAGCGCCATTGACATCGAGCGCAGTCGCTGGATTCGCATGCCCAACGGCGACATCGTTGCTGACGACCAAAGCGTCAGTCGCCAAGGTGCCCGCTAATTGACCATCTGCATCATTTCGCAAAAATAACTCGCTTGAGACACCATCCACATCATCAGCACTGAGGCCACTGCCCACGCCGTCAACTGTCAGTAAGAGCGTTCTGATTTCCAATGCTGTCATTGGGTCTACACCAACCCAATTGCCTGCGGCGTCAATCACGTCAGCCCCGTTGACTCGAACCCCCTGCGATGAATCGAGACTGTTGACTGCAAGAATGCCATTGATGGCGCTATCCCCATCATTACGAACCAAAAGCTCACCTGAGATGCCATCGATATCATCGGCACTGATCTGACTGCCAGCGCCATCAACGGTCAATAATAGGGTTCGAATTTCAAGGGCTGTCAATGGATCCGCACCAACCCAATTGCCGCCAGCATCCACCACCTCAACACCATTGACGTGTAATCCCTGTGCCGAATCGAGTCTATTGGCCGCCAGCACACCATTGATGGTGCCGTCTCCATCATTGCGAACCAAAACTTCACTTGAGATGCCGTCGACATCGTCTGCACTGATGCCACTGCCTGCACCATCGACGGTCAATAATAGGGTTCGAATTTCAGCGGCGGTCAATGGATCGGCTCCGACCCAATTCCCGTCCGCGTCAACAACCTCAGCCCCATTAACACGAATGCCTTGGGCCGAGTCGAGGCGGTTGACAGTGAAAACCCCATCAACCGAACTGTCCCCATCATTTCGGACAAATACGGCACTTGAGAGCCCATCTAGCAGGTCTGCATCGACCCCACTGCCTTGGCCATCGACACCGAGCAGCAGGGTTCTAATTTCGACGGCCGTCATGGGGGCGCCACCGACCCAATTACCGCCAGCGTCGACCAAATCCACTCCATTAACTCGAATGCCCTGAGCTGAGTCCAATCGGTTTACAGCGAGTACACCGTTTACTGAGCCGTCCCCGTCATTTCGGACAAATACATCGCTCGACAACCCATCGAGCCGGTCTGCATCAACGCCGCTGCCTACGCCATCAACATTGACCAGCGCATTTAAAACTTGGCCATCTGTCATCGTTGGTGGTCCAAGCCAATTGCCAACCGCATCGATCACGGCCCCTCCGTTAACGGACAGACCTTGAGCCGAATCAAGCTGACTGACGGTGAGTACTCCATTGATTGCGCCGTCTTGGTCTGAACGCACAAACAGCGCACTCGACAGACCATCTAATAAATCAGCATCAATGTTGCTTCCAGCTCCATCAACGGTGATCAACCTCTCTCGTATTTGAGCCGCGGTGACGAGGCCCGGCCCATCGAACGTTCCCGTGACATTTACGTTCCCATCGAGGGTAATCCCACCGGGGGCCCGGATCAGGATGTCATCATCCTGGTTACCTTTCACAACGATCTGCAGCTGGCTATTGGCAGGCGCGTCACCCGCAAAGCGAATATAGGCATCATTGCCAACATTCGCTCCATCTCGGCCCCAGCGATCTGCGGGCCAATGAAGCCCAATATCAGAGTCTCCCGGCCCGTTTAATTGGATCCCGTATCGAGAATAGACGCTGACTCGGTCATTGCCGGCATTGTCGCCTACTTTGAGCTGTAGGTTAGAGCAATTATTGGGCGTTCCTGGCCCACAATTTGTGTACTTAATAAATGAACCTGCGCCGTTGACAGCGCCCATATGGATCCCACCCGTGAGACCCGGCTTCACTGTACCTAAGCCATTGACGACGCTGTGACCATTGACCACGACGCCCTGAGCCGTCTCGAGCCGGTTGACAGTCACCGCGCCATTGACAGTCCCACTGCGGTCATTCCTCAAATAGTTGGTACTGCCCGACCAATTCCCGTTTGCATCAATGACCTCGGCACCGTTGATCTGAATACTGGCCGGATTGATGACTTCACCTCGGACATCCTTTGCATGTGCTGCGTAGGATGCCCATTGGGCCCGAAGGACAGCTCTTACTTTGAGTCGCGGTCTCATCTCTGCGTTGTTGTCGATGGACACGCCCAGGAACAATTCGTCCACAGTCTGAAGCATCACGTCATCGATGGCATTAATGCTGCCCAGCTGAATGTCCACGGACCCATCGACGATCTGAAAATCCCTGTGTTCCTCGCCCCAGATGGCCTGGTCCTCTTGGGGGTCGCTGTGAATGGTGAAAGCCAAAGTAAAAATGCCGTTGACCGGGTCACCCCCTGCGGTCTCTAAATAGCCTTTGTACCAGAATCGGAATCCTTGATTCGCCACTTGGCTTACAGCGCTCAAAGGGCACAAACTGCACAGAATGAGCAGCAATGCGAAATGGCGTCCGACGTGAGTCACAGCTCCACCCTCATTCGAAAGACGCCGTCGGAACTTTCGTGTGTGACGTCTTGGCTTGAGGCATTGAGCGTTTCACTCTTCAGGATAAAAGCACCATCACTCATCTCCAATGACAGTGGCTCACCTAAGTTAACAACAGTAAAATTAGGGATATTCGCCTGCAGGTCGCAGAGGTCTCCTAGTCCGTCGCCGTCCCCATCAAGCTGTTCCGAGTTACGTACATTCGGACAATTGTCGACAATATCTAGTATGCCATCGTCGTCGATATCGCACAGAGGTGGACACTGCGCCTCTTCAACCGTATCCCAAAAACCCGTAGCATGGTCCGACGCATTGCAACTCATAAAGACGAGCGCGCACACAGGCAAACCGAGCCGATGGGCTAAGCGCCGTAAAATGCTATCGGTCCAGAACACAGAGTTCCCTTCGCGCGCGAATCCATGCGCGAACTTGATTGTTTGTCACAGCCCTATCATCGGACTTTTTTAAGTTTACTTAAGCGGCCAGCCATTTCAAATGTGGCCCTCGGATAATCTATGGGCGCGGGCCCGGCTTCAATTGTCTCCCAATTCGACTCAAAGAGGCGCTCAAGCACTTGGCTAGGGGGTCTATTCTGGGCACTCCGCCGTATAAACGCCGTCGACCAACTGGCATGCACAGTCCACTCGCCCACCACTTAAAAATGCGCGACCGAACTCACGTTCCACACGTTCAGCATTCCCATAGTAGTCTCGAATACACGTTGGCAGTCTGGGGTTACGATAAATCTGTAGACTCAAGTTGCCATTGGCGTTGCAGGTACCGGGCCCCTGACTGTTATTAATCCGGCAACTTCCGTTGGGGCCGCCTCCAATGGTCGTCAACGCGGGCATCGACAAAGTCCGTAAGGAATCGTTCATATAATTGGCAGAATCGCCCCCACCAATGCTGAGATGCCCTCCAACGCGCTCGAGTGAAGGCAGGTTGATCTCCGTCAGTTCGTCATGAGCGAAAATGCCCAAGGCTGATCCAATGGTCTGTAATCCACCAAACGACGTACCGAACGTCGTCAAGCCATGGTTATAGGCGATACGAAAATAGCCCCCCACCTCTCGCAGCATGGGAAACCCGCCCGTCAGCGTCGTCAAGCCCGAGTTCTTATACAGATGGAAGTTGGTTCCAACGGTTGTCAGCGAACTAAATGCTCCGTTCAATGTCTCGAGGGCGTTATTGCTAAAAAGGTAGAAGTACCCGTCGACCGCAGACAACATCGGCGCTCGAATCTCGCCTAGAGCCTCGTTCTCATAAATCCTAAGGTACTCACCTATACGCTCCAAATTCTGGAATACCAAAGCGCTCAACCGGTCATTACTCTCGATATGAATTGCCCCGATCGCATTGGTTAAATTCGGCAGGTCTACGTCGGTCAAAAGGGCGTTATTTTGTATACTTAAATACCCCACACTCCGTAAGTTGGGCAGACTGACGCGCGTGAGCTCGGTACCATCGATGGTCAGGCGACCCTCGATGACCCGGTACTGTGAAATGGCTGTTAAATCCATAATATTTGAGACTGTATAACTGTCGTACAGCGTGTCGCCTCCGGGCATGCCCGCGCGACTGAGATTCGGCTCGAAAGAATCAGCGATGCCGTTTAAGTTCTCGTCCATGGGCCGCGCCAAGGCGTCTTCCGGGTCCGACCCAAGTGCCACCTCGATCCAATCGGCGAAGCCATCAAAGTCCGTATCCAAACGCAAATTGATAGAATTACCTGTTGGTCCGGCAAGCCCTTGCAGACCTTCGGGTCCAAGGGGGCCTACCAGATCCACATACTCACCCCATGACCCATCGGGATTCCGGAAGCGCAGACGCGTACCATCCCACTGATAACCAGGAGACGGCCCCCGCTCACCGGTCGGCCCAATGGGACCCACCGGGCCGGCGACACCTTGAATGCCCACCATGGCATCGGGGATCCCATCTTGATTAGCATCGCCTGGGACATCCGCTGGGTCACTGGCATCAGTCCCCATCGCCAGTTCTATCCAGTCCACAACCCCATCGAGGTCAGTATCGAGACTCAAGTCAAGCGCGGTACCAGCTGCACCTTGAGCGCCCTGCGGACCCTCAGGACCTTGAGGCCCGACCGCACCCGACGGGCCTTGTGCGCCAGCGGGACCAGGCTCACCTTGGCTTCCAGCCGGTCCAGCTTCGCCCTGTACGCCGGCAGGACCAACGCCACCAGGCGGGCCAGGCTCGCCCTGAATGCCATTTTGTCCGTCTTGACCCGCGGGCCCCTGTAGACCGGCCAAATCGCCCACCCAGCGCCCCGCTTCATCGATAACGGGCCTATCGCCGATGCTGACACTTGCGGGATGGATGTTTTCGCCGCGTACATCGCGGGCATGCTCCGCCACTCTCGCCCACTGGGCTTTAAGAGTCCCCCCAAGACGAATCCGCGGCGACATCTCGTCGTTATCACCGACCTGAATACCTAGGTACAGACTGGCCTCATCACTCAGCTCGTCACCGAGCGGCGACTGGCTGCCCAAAACCACACTAAACTGACCATCGACCACATCCACGCCCCCGTAGACTTCCTGCCACACAGGCTCGCCCCCAGACACGCGCTTGTAGAGCGTAAAGGTCATGGGATGACTCGCAGACACAGGTCGATTCGCTGCATCGCTCAACTGTCCTTGGTAGGTCAACGTAATGCTCTCCTGACCGAATACCAGAGATGGCATTAGGGCAAAGAGTATGAAAAGCATTTTTAATCTCATGGTCTGAGTCCTCCCCGCAGCGTAAACTCGCCGTCGGACAGATGGCCGTGAGCGGAATACCCACCACCGGTCAAGGTAAAGGTTTGGCCAACACCACGCCCACCGAATAGGATGAAGCTGCCTTGAAGACGAAAATCGGCATGCGCAGGTCTGTCATCGCATAGGTCGCCCCGGCCATCGCCGTCTTCGTCTAACTGAGCTGGATTGGTTAAATTAGGACAATTGTCCTGACTATCGCTGATCCCGTCGTCGTCGCTATCAGACAAGCTCACGTCTGGGTTATCACCGCCATCACGCATGCGGCCCAAATCCATCGACACATCTGCATCGTCATGAGCGCGGCCATCAACTTCCCCATCGGTTTGGAGACTTGAATCAGGTGTAGCAGACGGCACACAGAGCCCGACGTTTAAATCGCAGACAAAGCCGCCTTGACAACCGACATTTGCAGAGCATGCATATGGACCCTGTGCTGAGGGCGTTGAGTTGTCGCAACCCACGAGTACAAATATCAAGAGTGGACATAACCGTCTCAAAAAATCTCCATGACAGGAATCAACGCCTGACCGTCAAGCAAGCCTAATCAGCGCAGGCGGAGCATAGAGATGAGGCCGGCACTTTGGCAAGCAAAACCCAGCCACTGTAGATTATGATTGGCATGCTAATGGGAAAAACCGGTCCTCACAGTTGATGCTTAAATCGAAGAACGGCCACAAGTTTGCGAACTGACCCCGCATTGATTAGGCTGCGATGTTATGAAGAAGGTTTTGGTCTTACAGCACGTCCCCTATGAGATTCTAGGGACTTTGGACCCATTGCTCAGGGGTGCGGGCTATCGCATTCGTTACGTCAATTTCAGTCGCGAGCCATACGCCGAGCCCAATATCGATAAATACCAAGGTCTCATCATTCTCGGCGGCCCAATGAACGTCGATATGACAGATGAGTATCCGCATCTGGCCACAGAGGTCCGCCTGATTCAGCGCGCAGCCCATCAAGGCATCCCGATTTTGGGTATTTGTCTTGGTGCGCAGTTGATCGCCAAAGCCATGGGGGCGCAGGTCCGGAAGAACCCAACCAAAGAGATCGGCTGGTACAGTATTGCCCTGACCGATGCAGGGAAAGCCGACCCTGTCATGCGCCATATCGAGGACAGCCGGCTGATTTTCGAATGGCATGGAGATACCTTCGACATTCCTGACTGTGCCATCCACTTAGCCACGGGGGCCACCTGCGCGCATCAGGCATATCGAATTGGCGAGAACATCTACGGATTCCAATTCCACTTAGAGGTCGATGCGGCACTGGTTGAACGCTGGCTATCAACGCCCGTCTATCAGGCTGAAATCGAGTCAACTAATGGGCAAATTTGCCCTGACAGGATCCGGCGAGACACAGCCCAGCACATCGACCAGCTAACGGATTTAAGTCGGCTGGTCTTCGGTGAGTTTCTAAAGCTCATGGGCCGTGCTAAGCGCTATACGCGCTTGACCTCTAAATAATTCAATTGCGTTCTTGGGTCAGTCTCGCTCAATCCCTTCCCTCACTTTAGACAACTGTTCGCGACCCAATCCCATTGGACTTAAACTGTGAAAACCACTTTCTTAGAGACGTCTCGGTAACAACTGCGCATAAGGCGTTATCGACTAGATGAGCTGTGGGTAATTTATGGATGTTCTCGTCTTAAACCGAAGTTATATGCCACTGAGGTTGGTCAATTGGCAGCGAGCCTTTTGTTATCTCATCTCTGGTAAAGCAGAGGTCGTTGAGGCCTATACCAATCGTTGGATTCGGTCGGCTGAGACGCGTTGGTCGGTGCCATCAATCGTAAGGCTGACTGAATGTACAGCCAATGTGTTCAGCCGCGGCGTTAAACTCAGCCGGAAAAATGTCTATCTACGAGATCGCGGCATGTGCCAATACTGCCAATGTAAAGTCTCACAATCGGCCTTTACACTGGACCATGTTGTCCCCCGTGTGAAAGGCGGCAAGAGTGTCTGGACAAACCTGGTGGTGGCTTGTGCCAGCTGTAATCAGAAAAAGGGCCACCGATCTGGTGGAGACAGCGGGTTTAAACCATTGAAGGAGCCGGTCAGGCCCAAGTGGCTGCCGGGCAGCGAAGGCAGTCTATCGTGGCGGGAGACAATGCCAGTGGGCTGGCGTCCCTATCTCGGGTGACATAGGGACGACTCATCACATGCTACCAAAGTCTTACGGGTCGGCTCGGTCGGTCCTTAGAGACCCACACAGAATTCGACGACACCAGGACCAATTCCACCCCAGTTGCCGAAATCAACCCCGGCGCAGACGCGAGGTGGATTCACGCGAATCTGGGCGCCGCCTGAGATGCCGAAGCCGCCAATATCACCGCCTGCAGACGCTGTAAAATTGGCTCTCGCATTAGCAATGGCAGCCGGATTCGATGGCACTCTAATCTCGCAGCGAACGTTTGCATTTAAGTTTCCGAGATTCGCACCCGAGCCCGGCATACACGCTCCTGGCGTACAGACTTGCCCAAATCCATGGCAAACTCGACCGATTGGCCAGCCAAGATCCACACAATTTGGTGTGCAAACTTGAGGCAAGCACACACTCGGAACCGTGATTGGAATACCGACGCCCGCATTACCAGCTAGACTCACACCTGCGGCACCAGACACAGACCCGGTCAAGTTGAAGCCCAGCCCACCCAAGGAGGCGCGTGAGGCCAGCGCAACGCCAGTATGCGACAAGGTCACCGTACTATTGGCTAGGGTTGTGCCTGCAACCGAGAGATTGGCGTTGCTCACCGACCGGAATGTGCCGTTGGAGTTGACCACCGTGTTGATGGAGGTCGACCCGATGAGAACATTCAAGCTGCCCTGAATGCGAAGCCCTGCATCAGACACAGTGATACTCGTTTGGCTTAAGGTCAGGCCAAAGGGCGATAAATTATTATTGCCCGAGAGACTGAAGTTCCCGTTTGATTGAACCGTACCGGAGACGTCAGCCCGACCAAAGACAGGGATGTCGATGTGACCGCTGATGGTGACACCGTTGTGTGTGAAGACCACGGTGTTGTTCAAGAGCTGGAAGCCGGCGACTGTAATATTGGCGCTACTCTCAGACCGAAATGTCCCATTGGGATTGACGATGGTATTAATCCGCGTGTTACCGACCAAGAAATTCAAGTCACCTTGAACGCGCAGGCCTTGGTTGTTAGACACTGTGACGGCCGTATTGCTGACGTTAAAGCCCAATGGCCGTAACGCCCCGCTGCCCGTCATGCTGTAGGCACCGTTTGACTGCACAGAGCCGGCCACATTGACGGATCCAAATGCCGGAATAGCGAGACCACCGTTAATGGCGACACCGCCGTCACTCAACACCACGCGGCCGTTAGCCAAGTTAAACCCAGCTACGTTGATGCCTGTACCCGCTTCACCTCTGAATGTGCCATCGGAGTTCACAACAACGTTCATATCGGTGCTGCCAACAAGGAAGTTCAAGCGACCATCCAAAGCCAGTCGACCCGGTGTGACCGCAACACTCGCATCGGAGAAGTTAAAACCAAGTGGGCTCAGATTGGCTGTGCCTGTCAGAGAATACTGACCATTAGGCTGCACACTGCCGCTGATGCCTGCGTTACCAAACGCAGGTATTGCAACGCGACCATCCACGAAGGCGCCTGCCTGTGGGCTTAGACGTACAGAGCTATCTAGGAGTGTGAAGCCTGCGACTGTGACATTTGCATCACCGGTGAGGTCAAAGCTATTGAGACTCTGATAGTAGCCGGTGATGTCCGAGCTCAGAATGCCAGGTACATTCAACTGACTGCTGAGATACAGGCCGTCACCGCCACCAGCACCTGGGCAGCCTCGCTGGTCGTTGACAGAGAGACAGACGTCGGTGGCCGCCAATTGGAAACCAGCCAAGGTGATGTCTCCGGTCGCTGCAAAGTAGGTGCTTGGGTTATCACCCAAGCAGACTTTGACTGCACCGTTAAATGTGGTCAATCCGGGTACAGCCAAATCGGTCTGAGCGTCACCACACATGCGTGGTGGGTTGTAGACCATCTCCATGCCAAGGCTCGATGCGGTACCGAGGTCGACGCCTGCCACGTTGCCAATATCCAAGTTTGTGGTCAAAGCCAATCGCTGGCTATCGAAGTAGATGCTGCCACTGGCCATGGTCTTGCCGAAGACAACGACCTGACCGTCAACCGAGAATCGCGGACCACCGGCTTCGGTCTGACTGTCAAAGACATGCTCACCCACAATGCCGAGGTCGCCCAAGCCATCGGGCAATGGCACAGTCAGGTTCAACAAACCGTCTGAATGGAATACATAGTCGTTGACCGATGGGCATTCCACACCAGGACATCTCAACCACATGTTGCCCTCGGCAATTTCGCGAGCATTTTGATTGCTGTCGATGAAGGACAAGCGACCCGTCGCAGCCATGGTTGGGAACGGGGAGATACCCAAGTCGAATGCCGCGTAGAAACCGTCATCGTAATCGCCCTTGCGAAGATTTGGACCGTTACCCGACACGCTGAATTCACCCAATGGCCCAAGGGCAAGCAATGGGAATTCCCGCACGTAAATATTAGACGCAGCCCCACTGACACTGAAGTTCGTCTCCGTGCCGTACACGCGGTCAAGAGGATCGAAGATGGTGTCGATGGCCATACCGGCCTTGACCCATAAGCCACTGGCAAATGGATTATCTAAGAGCAATGCCAGTTTGACGTAGAGGTCGTTATTCTCTAGATCGATAGACGGCTCTGCACCGTTTCTGAAATATCCATGCAACGCCGGCATATCCGCTGGGTACATCCGTCCGTTGTGTGCGATGTAGGCCTGCTCGACATCATCGAAGAACCGGTCACTGCGATCTGTAATATCGTCGTAATTGAACTGATACTGCGCGATGAGTGGGACTTCGTCGATTGACAGGTCTGTTTGGTTATACTCGATGGGCAGGACTCGCGCCTGACCACCGATGGCCCCCGAGTCTCTCACAGACGCCCAAAGTCGAACGTCATCGACGCGATCAATGCCGGCTCCCATGAACAATGGGGCGTTATTATTAGCCCCCATCAAGAAGCGGTCATCATCCGATGAATCAGTACTGACCACCTGCTTGCCATCGATGAACAGGGCCACCGTGCCGTCGGTCGGCTGAATGGTTGCCGCGACATGATGCCAGCCATCGGTTGTGAGCTTGCCGAATCGACTGGTGACCAAACGTTGCCGCCCGTCGTTAGCCAACATCAGGGTCACCTGACCACGGGGTGGGCAGGCATTGGGGTCCTCGCGGTCTGCGCTGGGTAGAGTGGCCGGGTCACAGCTGGCCGCCATAGCGCCCGCATACAAACCGTAGCCAGACCCGTTCATGTCCATCTTCTCAGCGATAACGCCACCCGTTACATCACCGGGGATTGCAGCGGTATGGACCCACCCTTCGATTGTCCGAGGTTGGTTGAGTTGGTCATTGTGCCGTACTTCAACAAATCCACCGCGGCTATCGGCGTACTTCTGGAATGGATCGCCTGCCAATGTAAATGACGCCAGCTCACCCAAGTTCAGCTCCAGGCTAGACATGAGACCGCTCAGCGTAATTCCAGTCGGTGAAACCGCACCAAGCAGCTTCAGCTCTTTTCGCTCATATTCGGGTGGTAGTGCGGCACTGGCATCCAGTTCCACTCGCATCCCCGGAGCAAAATCAACACCGAACTCACTCAATTCATGAGTTGAGAAGTACAACTGGAGCTTATTTAAGTTGAGCTCGAATGGATCAAAGCTGGGTGTCTCCATCTCTGACTCACTGGGCATCAAAACTGAGCCAACTTGCGTCAATGCATCGCGAACATTCCCAGGAATGATCGGAGAGAACATGTCGGAGCCTGCCATGTTTGCGACGCCTGCAACGAGGCTCAGTGTGCCATTACGCACTCGATGCTCAAGCGCCAATAGGTCGGTCATCCGAAGGTTCTCTAAATTGGCCCGGAGGATGACTGTCGGCAATGGCAAGCATGCGCCCACCAAACAAATGCCACTCTCGCTTGGAATCAGGTCAAGAATGACTGTCCCACCACCGGTCACCAATGTGGGCTCACCGTCGACTTCTGGAATGATTGGGCTACCCGTGTTGTCCGTCTCGATGACCGGAGGCCACTCGAAACCATCACGTAAGAAGACCAAGTCGCCATTGAGCTTAAATGCCGTCGGCACTGGAATCCCGGATGCTTCCGGGTTGAAGCGAAGGTTCAATCCAAAACCAGGGTTCATGACAGCGACCTTTGGCAAGCGGAATGGTTCCTTCCAATCACCTTCGAGGGCCACTAAACCACCCATGACCAGGTTGCGGTCCAGGTTAAATTCTGCTCGGCCGGTGATCTCGCTTTCCACACCATCGGGGTTTGCTTCCGTCGGGTTGGTGGTCGTGATAGCGACCATTGTACCGAAGAGTTCAACCGCCTGATTGGCTGCCTGCAAGATGAGCTTCACGCCCAACGAATCTGTGCGCAGGCTCTTCAGACTTGGGATCCCGTACTCCGGGCGAATCAACTGGAAGTTGCTGTTGATGGTCGCCGACAACTCGACGTTCTGGGCGCTCTTGACGTTAACCATCATCTCGACGTTGAGATCCGTGTCCGGCGAGAACAAGGCGACCAAAGGTGTCAATTCGCCCCGGGCGATCAGCGTCAAGCCCCGTGGAATGTCATAGACATGACCTGGCGTCTCTGGGTCACCATCACCGTCGATCTCATACTCGTCGATGGCTTCGGTGCTCGCGGCAATGACGATGGCCCCTGCCTCACCCAAGTCCATTGTCTGACCAAAGAAGTCAATCTCGAGTTCAGGAATCGTACCCACGAGGGTGATTGCCGGTTGGCCACCGCCAAATTGCGTGCGCACGGCGATCAACGGGGTCACGCTCAAGTTCAGTAGACCCAGCTCCAAGGTTGCCATGGTCTGCAAGTCGAAGAGCACTGTACGCTCAATGAAATTGGTCTGCACGGTGACTCGGCCACCGCTCGGCTCAACCGCAAGCAGCCCCGGTCCGATAACCGGAGCGAGTGGGTCGATCACTGTACCGTCTTCCACATTGACAGAGCCGGTGAAAGTGAGGTCCTCATTGGTGACCGCTGCTGACATTCGAACATCAAGTTCAGTGCCGGCGATATCGAATGAGGTCCGACCGGCGAGTTTGGCTAGGAAGTCACCGTTGGTTGAATAGCTCAGCTCTGTGCTGACTTCGCGGAGACTCAAAACGTTCGGAATAATCTCAACGCTGCCGTCACCGCCGTCGAAGAGCAGTCCAGCGCTCGCGGCCATCGTAAAAGTATTGCCATCCTTGGTGAGGCTACCGCTGAGTGGGCTAAAGGTCAGATCACGCAATGTGTCAGGCGCGCCGTTAATGTCAACGAATGGCGTCCACTGACCATCGCAGGTTGTCTCACATCCAGTCTGGTAACCACCACAGGTGCCATCGGCACCGGCGCACCCAGGGGCAAGGCCTAGGCTCAACTCTGTGGCGCCCTCCGGTACATATGCACCGCTTGCTTCCAGAGTCATAGCCGAATTGCCCTCACCCAGAGTAAAGGTTGTCTTCGCTGAGAAGCCGCTAAACGCCTCATCGGCGAGGCAGGTTTCAGTTTGTACGTCGTGAATCACAATCCCTGGGATTGGCAGCCAATTTGCTGAATCGCCCTCGATGGCACCACCAACACAGAGTTCTCCGTCTTCAACCTGGCCAGAGATGCGGACAAGTCCAAACGGCTCGATGACAGCCTCACCATTATACACGATTGAATTGAGTTCTGGGGATGGTCCCGTGATGTCCAGACACATAGTCCCGCTCAGAGCGACCGGGGCACCGGGCGGTGTCAAGTCGGTCTCACCGGTCAAGCACAGCTCTTCGTCGGTGATGCGCCCTGAAATAAGAACTCGGTCAGCCACCGGTGGCAATGCCGTCTCGGCCGAGAAGGTAAATTCAGTCAAGGTCATTGGGATAACACCCGTATCGAGGCATGTCCCCGCCATCAGCACAGCGTCACTATTGGGGATCTGAACGGTTGTCGCCCCGGTCAAGCACAGACTATTGTCTTCGGGATTGTACTCGCCCGTCAAACTGATGTCCCCCATGGGGTCTAGGGTAATGGTGCCGCCAAAGGAAACAGACGATACGCTTGGGCTCAGGGGATCAGAGAAATCAACGCATGCTGTCGCATTCATCGCCGTAGGCACACCCGGGAAGTTAATATCCGTCTCACCCGTCAGACAAAGAGTCTGTGTTTCTTCATCGAATGGACCTGTGATTCGCACCGAGCCAATGGGCTCTAAATCAACGGTTGCGTCAAAATTCATCGATGTAATCTGTGGTGTGAGCGGGTCGGTCATATCAACACAGACCGAGGCATCAAAATTGGCTCCACTGCCTGGGAAGGCCAAGCTCGAGGTTCCGTTCATGCATAATTCGTTGGTCTCCGCATCGTAGGT
>MDTC01233171.1_pt1 | contig 27687 bp, 17 predicted proteins | sample 811181 | NCBI WGS metagenome assembly MDTC01 (sample SAMN05326644, study PRJNA326480) | marine metagenome | isolation source: seawater | place: Pacific Ocean: North | collected 2011 | reverse complement strand
TTTTGTTTATTCTTTGAAAAAATATAATTTACGTTTTTCTACTTTTTACAAATATACAGGTCCAACAATTAGATTTAATTTAAATTCAGATGATGGAGTTATGGAATCTACAATGAATGGTTTTAATACCTTAGATGCAAACATTACTAAAACATTTAATAATGAAAGTGCAAAGAAATATTTAATTGAGTGGTCAATAGGTTTTAAAAATATTTTTGATGTTCAGTCAGTTAATAGCACTGGAAGTTCAGGTGGAGTTCATGCAGAATCTAGCAGCTCATTACCTGTGAGTTGGGGAAGAACTATTTTCAGTTCTTTAAAAATTAAGATTAATTGAAAAAATACGGTTTTATATATTTCTTATTTATACTTTGTTCAATAAGCTGTATTAAAGAAGAATTGCCTATACCAGCACATGTTCCAGGCGATATAAAATTAGATCAGGTTGAAATGGGAGCTAATTACAATACTCAAATTTTTTATAATCTTGATTACGCTTCTATTGTAAGAAATAATTTAGAGACTGATTGGGAAATTGCATTTGAATGTTCTGACAGCGGATCAAACATCATATTAAATTCTTCAATTGTATGCTCTGCATACAATACCAACAGCACTAATTTTGATAGTATTTATAGTGATTCTGAGATCCAAAGTTCTGATTGGAAGTATGACGCAAATGAAGGAAATTTAGATAGTACAGCAATTGTTATAGATAGTAACAACTATGTTTACATTGTTAACTTGGGCACTAGTGTTTCACAAAATATTGAAAGAGGTTATAAAAAAATAATTATTAAAATAATTAATAACCAACAGTATCAGATAAGATCTGCGGATTTGAGCGGAGAAAATGATACAACAATAACCATTTATAAAGACTCAGATTTTAATTTTCTAGCCTACTCATTAACCACAAATACTGTAGTTGATGTTTTTCCTTTCAAAAACAACTGGGATCTAATGTTTACTGCATATACACACCTTTTTAAGGATTATGATCCTCCACTACCCTACAGGGTTTCTGGTGTTTTGATAAACAGATTTAACACCCTTGTTAGTGAAGATACCACTTACAATTTTAATGAAATTAACTATGATTTAGTTCAAAACAGTTCAACATTAGAGTATGTTTCAGACATTGATGTAATTGGCTATGATTGGAAGCCATATAATGGAACATTTACAATAAAAGAGAATTTAAATTACGTAATTAAAACTAATTCTGGTCTATACTTTAAACTGCGATTTGTAGATTTTTACAACGACAACGGAGTAAAAGGCTCTCCGAAATTTGAGTTTCAAAAATTATAATATGAAGATAACTAGCCAAATAATATTTACTGTTTTAATTTTCAATTTTACAGGAGTTAATCAAGCTCAACAAGAAAATATTTTTTTCAATAGAGATTTTTGGAAATCTAAACCATCTATTGATAAAGTAGATTCTTGCATTAAAGCCGGACATAGTCCGTCCGATTTAGACAGATTTGCTTTTGATGCTACATCTTGGGCAATTATTGAGGATAATTCAGACGAAACCGTAATACATTTAATGTCTATGGAAGGAAATGATGTTAATAAAAAAACACATGACGGTAGGACATACATTTTTTGGGCGATGTACCGAAATAATTTAAAACTAATGAAATACTTACATGAAAATGGAGCCAAAACTGATATTATTGATAGTCATGGGTATTCATTGATGAACTTTGGAGCAGTTACTGGTCAACTAAACACAAAACTTTATGATTTTTGTATTGAAAATGGAGCTAAAGTTGAAGATCAAAAAAATAATGATGGTGCAAACCCAATGTTACTTCTTTCTCCGTTCATGGAAGATGAAAGTTTAATTAATTACTTTACCAAGAAGGGTATTGATATTAACGAAACTGATAATAATGGTAATGGTATTTTTAACTATTCTGCTAAAAGAGGAAACCAAACAATGATGGATATTCTAATTAAAAAGGGAATTAATTATAAAGAAAACAAAATAAATAATGCTAATGCTATGATTTTTGCAAGCTATGGAACAAGAAAATTTCAAAACACATTAGCAACTTATCAATATTTAGATTCTCTTGGAATTGACCCCAAAGTAGTAACTAATGATGGTGAAACTCCTCTTCAAAATATTGCTTTTAAAGTTAAAGACTTAGATATTATTAACTACTTTATAGAAAAAGGAGCTTCAGTAGATCAAATAAATAGCAAAGGAAATAATGCTTTAATCAATGCAAGCTATTATAACGACTCCGCTGTAATATCACTTCTATTAAAACACACAAGTGATATTAATCATCGAAATAAAGAAGGTAAAACTGCATTGACTAATGCAATTTCAAGGAATTCAATTAACAATGTAAAGCTTTTAGTTGAAAACGGAAGTAATACCGATGTAACAGATAACGATGGAAATAGTCTTTTATATTATGCCATTAAATATTCTCAAGAAACAAAAATGGATGATTTTAACAATAAAGTAGATTTTCTAATCCAAAATGGAATTAAAGCAAATTCAAAAAATAATAAAGATGAAACATTGTATTACACTGCAGTAGAAAAAGGTAATATTGAAATCATTAATAAAATCGCAAACTACAATATTGATATTAATGCAACAAATAAAGACGGAATGACTGTTTTACATATTGCTGCAATGAAATCCAAAGATTCAGAAATAATGAAACTATTGATAGATTTAGGTGCAGATATAAATACTAAAACAAAATTTGGTGAGACTGCCTTTGATCTAGCTTCAGAGAACGAATTATTAATAAAATCAAATGTAAAATTGAACTTCTTAAAATAAATCATGAGAAAAATAAATTATATATTTTCAGCAATTATCTTGTGTTTAGTATTAGTTTCCAGTGTTAATTTAGAGGGTGAAACCAAATTAAAATGCTTAATTCAAATGAAAAATTATTCAGGTGAAGGGGCTTACATTATAATTTCTCTGACTGATAAAAATGGAAACTATATTAAAACATTAAATGTTCAAGGTGATGATCCTGAATGGTATCATGAAATAACTTCGTGGTGGAAATTTCACGGTAAAAAAAGATCAAATATTGATGGAATAACTGGAGAAACACTAAGTGGTGGAGAAAGATCTATAAATATTATTTCCATTGATAAATCAAAATTTATTTCAGACTATAGATTAAGGTTTGAAACAGCTGTTGAAGACAAGAATTATTTTGAAAAGGACCTTGAAATTAATTTAGATGAAATAAACAGTGAAACAAAATATAGCGGAAAAGGTTTTATTCGCTACGTTAGAATTTTAAAAAACTAATCGTTTGATTTTATCTATTTGGAGATATTGTCATCTAATACTGGCAGTTATATCAGCTTTTTTTTTGATAATAGCTGCTATCACTGGATTCGTTCTTGCTTTTTCTCCAATCCATAGTAAACAAACTAAATACAGTGCTAAAAATCTAGATCAAATATCAATTACCAACTTTATTGAAAAATTAAGTAGTAACCAATCTGAAATAATAAATGTTACAGTTGATGACAACCAATACATTAAAGTTAAGTCAATAGATTTAGATGGCAATCAAAAAAACTTTTACGCTAACGTAGAAGATGGTAGTTATATTGGAGATGTCCAACAAAAATCAACATTGTATACACTTTTCAAAAACATACATCGTTCACTTCTTTTAAAAAAATCTGGAAGACTAATTATTGGAATCGTATCATTTGTTCTGTTATTAATGTCAATTTCTGGTAGTATTCTTGTTGCTAAAAGACAACTTTCAATTAAAAAGTTTTTTTCTAAAGTAATATATGATGACTTTTATCAATTTTGGCATACAATCTCTACAAGATATCTACTAATTGTTGTGGTAATCATATCAATTTCAGGAACTTATCTATCAATGCAAACTTTTGATTTTATTCCAAAAAAAAATAAAATTATTCATAATATTGATTACGATAAAATAGTAGAAACTAAACCAATTCCAATAAATGAAATTGAATTTTTTAAAACCACAAAATTATCAGAAATCAGTTCCATTCAATTTCCATTCTCTCCTTTCAAAGAAGACCAATTTACTGTAACTATGAAAAATAAAGAATTAATAATTAACCAATATAATGGTGGTATATTAAGTTCAATTGATTTTGACTTTCTTACAACTTTATCTCAAACCAATTATCAACTTCATACTGGCAGCGGAAGTTCAATATGGGCAATTGTATTAGCTATTACATGTATTGGTATTTTATTTTTTATTTTTTCTGGTTTTAAAATAACCCTAAAAAGAATAAAATTTAAAAAGAAAAATCAATTTAATTCCTCTGAAAGTAGTTATTTAATTTTAGTTGGTTCAGAAAACGGAAACACTAATAGATACGCTGAAAATATTTATGACACTATTGTTAGTAATGGGAAGAAGGTATTTATAGAACAGCTTAACAATTACAAACCACTTAAAAATATCAAACAACTCATTGTGGTTACTTCAACATACGGTCTTGGCCAGCCACCTTCAAACGCTAAAAAGTTTATTGCTAAGTTTATAAAAAAACCCATTAAAAATCCGTTTGAATTTACCGTACTTGGATTTGGTTCAAGAAGTTATCCTGACTTTTGCCAATATGCAAAAGATGTTAACCAAGTACTTGAAAATTCAAAAAATGGAACGCCTAATGTGCCTTTGAAACTAATAAATAATCAATCTAAAGAAGAATACAACGAATGGATTGAGAATTGGACAAAAGTTAATGAATTAACAAAGCAAGATTTAACAGATCAAGATTTAAGCTCTTTTAAATTAATTGAAAAAACTTCTGCCAAAAAAGACCCAAACAAAAATTTTACCTTAGAATTGAAGCCAGAAAAAAAGTTGGTTTTTCAATCTGGAGATTTAATTGCTATAAAACCACCAAATATTGAAGAAGAAAGATATTATTCAATAGCTAAAAACTTTGATAATAATATATTCTTAAGTCTAAGAAGACATGAAAAAGGAGCATGCTCAATTTACCTCGACGAGTTGAAAAGCAAATCTAAAATTAAAGCTAGATTAGTAAAAAACATAAACTTTCACATCCCTGAAAAATTTGATAAAATTCTTCTCTTTGCAAATGGTACTGGAATTGCACCTTTATTGGGAATGGCCTATGAAAATCATGAAAGAAAGCCAATTGAACTTTATTGGGGAGCTAAATTCAATGAATCATTTAAACTTTTTAGAAATATCATTAACGAACTTATTGATGATGAAAGATTAGAAGAAATTCGTGTGGGTTACTCACAATCAAAAAATGAAGATAAAAAATATGTACAAGATTTAGTATTCGACTATAAATCTGAAATTGCATCAAGCATTAACGAACAAACTTACATTATGATTTGTGGATCTGTAGAAATGGGAAATGAGGTGATGAAAAATCTAAATGAAATATTTGTTGAGTTTAAAAAACCTAATTTAGGTCATTTTATTGAAAACGATCAACTTAAAGTCGATACTTATTAATTAACTTAAACTTCGTCTTTAACATAGGACTGAATTACCTTCTGAATCTTCTTTTTGGAAGTTTTTACTTTCATGTTAAAAAGGATGTCATAAAGTCTTTTACCTTCAATTTTATCTTCTAACTCTAAATTTTTATTTAAGCTGTAAACATCGTCCCAAGAATTTCTAACGTTTTTCCAAAATTCTTTGTTTTCTTCCCACCAATCCTTTGCAGCTTGACACTTTGATTCTTCTACTCTATTGTAATTATTTACTCCTTTTTCATCTGCTAGTAGTATGTCTTCTTTACCAGATTCTCTAATTATTTTTTTATTGTCTTGATCATGAAGCCAACCTTTTTTTAAAATCTCATGTCTATTGGTTCTTATTGTTACATTGTAATCACTTCTTTTAGTGTATTCTCTTCTAGGAAGAGGTGCATCGGTAGTACTTTCCCAATAATGTTTACCATCAACATGTACCCATGTTGCACTCCCTTCGTATCTTGGACTATCGTCTACCTGATATACCTTTTGTGTCCATTGGCCAGCAATTTGTTGATCAGTGTAATTTTTGTAGGTCCACTTATTATCATGGTCAAACATATAAAAATGATTATTCTCATAAATCCAGTCTTGTCTCCAGTGCTTAATAATAAATGGATTTTCTTCGCTTCCAACGATTAGTAAGTGTTGGATAACTACCTTATCATCAGATTCTTCTACTAATTGTGCATATTCAAGTGCTCCTGCATGTTTAATTTTGGAAGGCAAATAATTAGTGTCTTTAGAATAAGAAAATGTTTCTGCAAAATGAAAACCTACATCAAAACAACCACACATCCCCTTTATTGACTCTTTGTCTAATTCTTTTTTATCTAATTGAGCATGAGTAAAAAATGGAAGTAAGGGAATAATGAGTAAAATAATATTTAATTTCATAATTGTTATTTTTGCCAAAAATATATTAGAAAATTTAATTTTAATCACCTAATAATGTAAAATACCGTATTAAAGGTATAAATTATATATGTTTTAGGACAAAGTATTTAAATTTTTAGGGATTAAAAAATTGTTAATTAACGTACATCATTTTTACTTTAAAATAGGAATTTTAATTTGTTTAATAACAATAAGCAATTCGTTAAACATTTTCCCTTCTGTTAATTACAAAAATTATTGTAAATTGAAGACCAAATTTAATTGATTACCCCATAAAATATTTAATTTAAAATGATTAAAAATACCACAAAAGAGGTATTGCTTAAAAATGGGTATTCAGATACTTTTGTCGAAAATTAATACGAAATAATTATCAAACATGAATAAAACAAAATTAACAATTTCAATCCTTTGTTTTTCTTTGCTTTCAATTGTGAGCTGTAAAAAAGAAGGATGTACTGATGCTGACGCGACAAATTATGACGAAAAGGCAAAAGAAGATGATGGATCTTGTACTTACGAATTTTCAACTCCTGCAACATATGATTTTTATGATGCTGCTGGTAATAGTACAGTTTCTTACACAGGTCAAACTGACAGAATGAACATGTTAGGTGAACTGATTAACCATATGAAAACTGAAAATGGCGACGAAGCTGGTGCAAATACTTTAGATGAAAATGCTATGCACAATATGTATGCTAATCAAAACAGTCCATTTGCTGGAGCAGGTGTTGGTGCTTCTGGAAAAGATTTAGAAAGTAAAACAGCTGGATCTGAAGCTATCCAAACTCAATTTAAGACATGGATGTCTGAGGCTGCTGCTGCTTCAACTCAAGCGACTACAGGTTATTTCCAAAATGCTGATGGTCTTGAGTGGACTCAATTAGTTGAGAAAGGTTTAATGACTGCATGTTTCGCTTATCAAATTACGGATAATTACTTAACTGATAATAAAATTGGTGCAACAGTTGACAACTTAACTCCTGAAGATGGTGATCTATACACTGACATGGAACATCACTGGGATGAAGGTTATGGATATTTTGCTGACAACAATAACTATGACTCTAGTTCTAACAGATATTGGGTTAAGTATGGTAACAAATCATACATGAATGGTCTTGGAGCTGAAATTGCTGAAGCGTTTAGAACTGGTAGAGCTGCTATTAATGCTAGTAGACTAGCTGGTGGTGATGGACTTCGTTTCCATGCTGATGTTTTAGCACAAAGAGACATAGTTGTAGCAAAAGTATACAGAATGGCTGCGGGAATGGCAATTCACTACTTATATGACACTAAAAACTCTGTAGCATCTCAAGAAAGCCAAAATGATATCAATCATTCACTTTCAGAAGCTTATGCTTTTATTTATGGACTTAAAGTCTTAAACGGAGGTACTTGGAATTCTATGGCTGACGGTATATTAGCTACTATTGGAGCTGGTCCTGTTGCTTACTCTGCGAATTCTGATCAAATTATGGCAGATATTCAAACAATTGCAACTGCAGCTGGTATTTCTGACCCAGAAAGTTTTGAATAAAACCCTTAGTTTTTATTTTAAATTTAAAACGCCTGTAAAATCACAGGCGTTTTTTTTATACCTTTTTTAGGGTATTGATAAAGCATAATCAAATAATTAATTTTGTGAAAATTATAATAATCAATTCGTTCTTTTTAAATTAATCAAACATAAATATGAAAACTACTAGATTCTTTTTTTATTCAATTTTAAAACTAACTCTCCTAATTGGTATAGTTTTAATTTCGTCTTGTAACAAAGAGGGATGTCTTGATCCGAATGCGATAAATTATAACCCTGATGCCAAAAAAAACAATCCATCTGATTGTCAATATGAAGAATTTGACAGGGCGGGGATGCTTAAAAATATTAGCAGAAATTATATATCGCCTGGAATTGAAGCTTACAGTAAAAGTGTTGACACGCTTGTTTCAGCTAAAAACACATTTATTTCTGCTGTAAACGAAAATAATTTAATTACACTAAGAAATTCATGGAAAAATACCCTTATGTCTTGGCAGGAAATATCTTTTATAGGACCTTCGGATTATCTTCCCGAAGCCTACATAGAAAGGTTAAACGTATATCCAGTTGATACAGCTTCAATCAATGATAACATAACACTAAGCGCATTCCCTTCCGTCAAAGATCAAGGAGGTTATCAAACACTAGATTATCTTCTTAACATGAGTAATAACGCAGATGTTATCGCTTTTTTTAATGATAATATGTTTGCTGCAGAATATTTGTCAAAAGTTGTTGATGATATTTCAGAAATTACAAATACAGTTAAAACTAATTGGTATACTGATACAACAAGCTTTATTAACAACAATGCTAACACTGCTGATGGAACTTCAATCAGTATAATTGCTAATGCTCTTAACAAACATTATGAATACTACATAAGAAGAGGGAAATTTGGACTCCCTTTAAACATATATGATCAATATACTGATGCTGTATTTCCAAATAAAGTTGAATGTTATTACTATGGACAATCATTACCATTTGCCAAAAAAGCTGTTGAATCAGTTAAAAACTTTTTGAATGGATGTGAATTTAGAAATTCTGAAGTTAATGGGTTAGGTTTTGATGATTATGCTGATTTGGTAAATGCACAGTACGGTTCAACTTCTTTATCAACAGCGATAAATGATCAATTTGATGTAGCATTAAGTACTATTGACCAACTTCAAGACCCTTTAAGTGACCAACTTTCTTCAAACAGAGCTGGTGTTCAAGGTGTTTATGATAATCTACAGCAACTTGTTATTTTAATTAAAAATGACTTAACATCAAGTGCCTTAGGTATTCAGATCACCTATGCAGACAACGATGGTGATTGATAAAATTATCACCCAACTATTTTACAAGAAAAAAAATATCTCTCCATTAATATTCTTTAGAATTATTTTTGGAATAATGATGTTCTCTAGTACTTTAAGATTTATTCTTAAAGGTTGGGTAGAAGAATTTTATATTAATCCTGTTTTTTATTTTAACTATTTCGGATTTGAGTGGATAAAGCCATTGGATTCAAATGGTATGTGGATATTGTTTTATCTACTACTGTTACTGACTATTTTTATAACCTTTGGCTTTCTTTACAGACTTAGTATCATTAGCTATTTTTTAATATTTACTTATATAGAGCTAATAGATAAAACCTATTATTTAAACCATTATTACTTTATTAGTGTTCTTAGTTTCATTTTAATATTTCTTCCACTTCATAGAAGCTTTTCATTAGATACCTATTTTGGAATTTGTAAAAGAAATACTCACGTAAAATCTTGGACAATTAATGCTATTAAACTACAAATTGGTATAGTATATTTCTTTGCTGGAATTGCAAAATTAAATTACCATTGGTTGTTTGAAGCTCAGCCTATGATAAACTGGCTAAAACATCAGTCCGATTTACCAATTTTTGGTGAACTAATGCTTAAAGATTTCACTGCCTACCTATTTAGTTGGATTGGAGCGATATTTGATTTATCTATATTTTTTATACTGATAAGTAACCGCTTGAGAATATTCGGATATATTTTGGTTGTAATTTTTCATTTAATGACCTCTATTATGTTTCCAATTGGAGTATTCCCACTAGTAATGATATGTAGCACTCTAATATTTTTCTCAGAAGATTTTCATTCAAAAATTATTTTTTTTATTTCAAAGCTGACATTAAAATCTAAATCTAAAGTAACTGAATCAATTTTTACGCTAAGCAAAATTGGAAAGCCTTTAATACAGACACTACTTATTTTGTTTTTTATCGTACAACTATTACTTCCTTTTAGATATTTACTCTACCCAGGTAAATTATTTTGGACAGAACAAGGATATAGATTTAGCTGGCGAGTGATGTTGATTGAAAAAACTGGATATGCACAATTTTATATTCACGAATCTTTAAAAGATAGAAAAAAATTAATAGAGAATAAAGATTATTTGACACCTCAACAGGAAAAAATGATGTCTACTCAGCCCGACATGATTCTTCAATTTGCGCATCATATTAGTAATATTTATAAAGACTCTGTATTAATTTCAAACAGTGGAGAAGCAATTAAATTTGGCAAAATTCCTAAAGTTACTGCAGATGTAAAAGTTTGCCTATTTAATACTGGAAGTAGGAGCTTTATAAAAGACGGAACCAACCTCTCCTTAGAAGAAAGAGGTTATGATAAAAAAGATTGGATACTACCTTATGAAGAATAAATTATTAATAATTATTTTACTCTATTGTTTAAATTCTTTTGGTCAAAAAGGAAAAGTTATAGGTAAAATTGTTGATCAAAATGGTTTACCTATACCTTTTACAACAGTATTTATCAAAAACATCAATAAAGTTGTATACTCTAACGATGAAGGTTTTTTTTCTACCCCTAAACTAAATTATGGGGGTTATATAATCGAATTCCAGTCACTAGGATACAATAAATTTTATGACTCATTATACATAAATAAAGAAATATTTAATATTGGTGAAAAAATACTTAAAGAAAAGAATATTAGCCTAGAAGAATTTGAAATAGTTGAAAAAGAAGAATTCAATATAAGAAAATTAAGAGCTATTGAAGGAGTAATGATTACTCAAGGTAAAAAGTCAGAAGCTATTAATGTTTCAGAAATGGATGCCAATAAAGCAACTAACTTAAGCAGACAGATCTTTGCAAAAATTCCAGGTCTTAACATTTGGGAAAGTGATGGTGCAGGAATTCAAATTGGTCTAGGAGGAAGAGGTTTAAATCCAAGTAGAAATTCCAATTTCAATACCCGACAAAACGGTTATGACATTAGTGCTGACGCATTGGGTTATCCAGAAAGTTATTATACTCCACCATCAGAGGCAATACAAGAAATTCAATTGATAAGAGGAGCTGCCTCTCTTCAATTTGGACCCCAATTTGGAGGACTAATTAATTTCAAACTTAAAGATGGTAGTAATATAAGCAGAGAAAAAGAGTTAATTGCTAGACATACCATTGGATCCTTTGGTCTAAATAACACTTTTATTAGCCTTTTTGGAGAACAATGGAACTTAGGGAGTAATAATTCAACGCGTAGATATTACGCTTATCTAAATTACAAATTTGGTAACGATTTTAGACCGAATTCCGAATTTGATGTTATTCATGGGCATGTAAATATTCAAAGAAAAATTAATGATAAATCTAAAATTGGTTTTGAATTTACTAAAATGTATTATCTAGCACATCAACCTGGGGGACTTACAGACGATGATATGTTTAGAAACCCTGATACATCAAGAAGAGAAAGAAATTGGTTTCAAGTAGATTGGAACCTTGCAAATATTAATTATGATTACGAGTTTAATTCTAATACTAAACTAAACTCCAGAACATTTGGGTTAATTGCCAAAAGAAATTCGCTAGGTTTCATTAAAGAAATAATAAGAGGAGACCCTGGTCTTCAAAGAAATTTAATTGCAGGTAATTTTCAAAATATAGGTAATGAAACTAGGTTGGTACATCTGTACGAACCATTAAAAAATCCATGGGCATTTGTTGTTGGGGTTAGGGTATATAAAGGATATAACCACACTAAACAAGGGAACGGAAATGATGGTAGTGGTCCTGATTTTTACTTTTCTGAAAATTCTGTTAACACAGATTTTTCAAGTATTGTAGAAACTGATTATAACTTCCCAAGCTACAATCTTTCATTGTTTGGTGAACATATTTTTAATTTAAACAATAAACTAAGTATAACACCAGGACTAAGATATGAATATATATCTACCTCTGCTTTTGGTAGTTACAGAGAAATTGGAACTGACTTAGCAGGTAATGTTTTTAAGGATACTATAATTAATTCTGCTGACCGAATAAATAAAAGAGATTTTTTAATATTTGGAATAGGAATGAACTATAAGTTAACCAAAAGCATAGAGATTTACTCCAATTTTTCACAAAATTATAGAAGTATTAATTTTACAGATATGCAAATTAATAATCCAAACTTCCAAATAGATTCTCTTTTAAAAGATGAAACAGGGTATAATTTAGACATTGGTGCCCGTGGAAGAATTGATGATAAATTGTATTTTGATGCTTCGATTTATTCACTATTTTATGATAATAGAATTGGAACAAGATTAAAAACAGAACCACTTTTACAAAAACTCATACAGTATAGAACAAATATTTCACAATCAAGGACAATAGGTTTTGAAATGATGATTGAATCAGATTGGATGAAAATACTTCCTGTAAGCTCTGAAAGTTCATTTAGAACATTTGTTAACTTTTCATATAATAAAGCAGATTATATAAATTCAAACATAACCGCTTTTCAAAATAAAAAAGTAGAATTAGTGCCCCCTATTGTTGTAAAAACAGGTTTCACTTTTTTAAAAAATGACTTTTCTATTTCCTATCAATACAGCTATACTGATGAACATTTTTCTGATGCAACAAATGCAGTACAAGTAAGTAATTCTGCAATTGGAATTATACCCTCCTACTCGACTATGGATATTTCTGCAAAATACAAATACAATAAAATTCAAATCGAAGCTGGAATAAACAATCTTACAGACGAAATATATTTCACAAGAAGGGCTACAGGATACCCGGGGCCAGGGATAATTCCATCACCACCCAGAAATTTTTACATCGGTTTAGAGATTAAACTGTAAGAATCAAATGAATTTTTACCATTTTTGTGGTATTGACAGAGGAATTATATTTCATGAAATTTGTTTTTTTTAATGTATCATTATAAATGATGTTAAATTCATCAAATAGTCCTAAGTCAATAACAAATTACAATAGAAATATTGAACACCTTTTTTTTAGGTATGATATACCAAAAAATTCAGATTCTAGTCTTGATGTAATTGCACTTAATAAAGAACTGAATCCAGATTTTATAATTGATTTAATTAGGTGTTATGATGATTATCAAAATATTAACAACACTGATTTTAATCAATACAGAATCCCTGTTTTAGTTGACTATTTGGAGAAATCCCATAAATATTATATTGATAAGAGGTTACCTGAAATTGAACAGTGTCTAGACAAACTTATTAAACAAGAATCAAATCCATTAACCTACTTAATTCTTAATTTTTTTGAAGAGTATAAATTTGATCTTATCTCTCATTTTGATAAAGAAGATAATTTGATATTTCCCTTCTGTAAAAGCTTGTTCAATTACCGTTATTACAAAACAGAGAGTGACCTTGTATACATTACGAAAAATGGTGCAAATGCTATGAGATTTATTAACGATCATCATAAATCTAAAGATGAACTAAAAAAACTTCAGGATATTTTGATCAAGTATAAAGCTCCTGTAAAAAATCTTTCTTTTTTTCAAATTTTCATCCAACAACTTAGTCTATTTGAAAAAGACTTAAAAATTCATGCTGAAATTGAAGACAATATTTTGGAAAAGAAAATTAAAGCTATTAACCAAGAACTAAATATTTCTTATGCATGACGATTGTGGGAATCATGAAAAAGTATTACATAGTAACTCTATAGGCTGCATTATTCAATGTAACCATTGTGAGGACCTTCTTATAAAAGTTGAAAACATACTTTATTCAACTGACATAAAAAGTTATAAATCACTTCACAAAATCCTCTACTATGTTAAGGAAAACCTAGATGATCACAAAGTGGAAATTTTAAATAAATCATATATATTAATTTGTACTCCTAAAGACAATGTCAACTTATGCTTTTCGGCTAAAGATTTTGATTTATTAATTGATTTATTTGAACAAGCTAAACTAATGCTTGAAGTTAACCAGTTATTTAGCTAGTATAAAACAATATTTTTAATTGATTATCTTCACAATTTGATGATTCTAAAAGTGACTGAGTATAGTCTTTCGAACTATTGATGTATGGAGCTATGAAATTTTGAGACCTTTCCTTTAGCTTCCCTTTTTCAACAATTAAATTATTAATTTTTATAATCTGATTTAGCTTTTGTTCTTGACCTCTTTTAATAGATTGCAAAATCTTTTGTTGTATTTTATTTAAATCTTTATTCATTCTATTAATCATACTTTTAACAGAAGGAACAAGAGATAAATCAATTTTTTCAGCTTTATTCGTCAGCGAACTTTCAAGATTAGTTAGTAGGCTTTTTTCATCGTTTATAGAAAATTCGTTCTTATGATTCTTAAATAAGAAAATTTTAACTAAGTCTGATTCATTTTTTAGCAAATCTTCTGCTGAAAAACCCAACTTAACCCATAAATCAATTTGTTTTTTGGTCATCCAAGAAAAATGGTCTCTCAAGATAACCACAGGGTAGTTTACCCTTACACTATCAAAGGATTCTTTAAGTTGTGCCCAGTATGTAATTTCAGACGGACCTCCAACATAAACTAAATTCGGCAAAATAGTTTCTTGATATAAAGGTCTCAAAAGAACATTTGGACTAAAACGTTCTGGATTTTGTTTTAGTTTTTGTTGCAACTCATTTTTAGAAAAAACTAAGTTCCCAATATGAAACGATTTTTGCTTAAAAATTATTCGCTCTCGTTTATCATCTGATAAATAAAAAAGATTTAATTCCCTAGGGTTAATTTTAGGATTATATCCTAGATTATCAAGTTTATTGTTTGTTGATTTTACACAATTGTGAATGAATTGATTGTCAATTTCATCATTCATAGTCGAAACAAATAATTCTTTTAGAGACTTATCATCAGGATCAACTATTATTAATTCATTTACATCAAATAGTTTGGCTAGCCAAAATCTAGTAGCTAAAGACCAATTATCTTTACATAGTGCCTCACTAAAAATTTTATTAAGATTCTTAAATCGATTGTCATTTTTAAAAATTACTTTCAAGTCATTTAAAACAGGTTCAAAAATAGATGGACTTAATTTACCAACGCCAATAGAATCCTCTTTTTCAACTTTCAGTTCATTGTTAAAAATATTTAGATTACTAATTTCTTTAAAATCATGATCTTCACTTGCCAACCAAAAAACAGGGACAAAATCATTATTTGGAAATCTTTTTTTTAAACCTTGAGCTATTTTTATCACAGAAATTATTTTGTGAATAAAATATTGTGGACCACCAAACACACAGAGCTGATGGCCTGTAGTAATAGTAAAACAACCTTTTTTTGAAAGTTTATCTAAATTTTTTGGAACAGCTAAGTTAGCATCTAAATACTGTTGTTTTATTGAATTAACTAAAGTTTTTCTTCTTTTTAAATCTAAATCTCTGTGATTAATAAATTCACTATCAATAGCACTTAAATTAGTACCATTATGAAAATCTTTTAATTGTTCTTTGTTCTCTAATAAGTCAATTAGTAGTTTATCATTGTAAACGGTATTTAAAAGAGGAATTTTAATCATACATCAAAACTTATTTTCCTTAGCCAAGATAAATATTTTTAGTATCTATTATTACCAATAAACGAAGATTTAGTCGAAAAGAATTACTTTCGCTAGGTATTTATGAGTAATAAATCTTCCGTAAATTTATATAAAACTGTAGGTCCTGGTATTTTATTTGCAAGTACCGCTATCGGAGTCTCTCATCTAGTTCAAAGTACAAAAGCAGGTGCATTATTTGGTTTTGGATTAATGTGGGCAGTTATCATAGCTAATTTATTAAAATATCCTTTTTTTGAATTTGGGTCAAGATATGCCAATGCAACAGGTAAAAGTATCATTGACGGATATTTGAAACTAGGAAAATGGGCATTGTGGAGCTACTTTTTAATTACCATAGGATCAATGTTTTTTGTTTGTGCAGCAGTAGGAAAGGTAACTACTGGTTTTATGCAAAACTTATTTCATTTAGATAAACTTGGATTTGATAATTTGTCATCTACCCTTCTAGTTTTTTCTTTATGTACAGTAATTTTAGTCGTTGGAAAATTTAAAACTTTAGATAAAATTATAAAAATTATTGGAGTTGTTTTACTGACATCCACGATGTTAGCGTTTATAATCTGCTTGTTTAAAGGACCTGTTCATAGTAAAAATATTTTAATCAACAGTTTGAAAATGAGCCCTGAAGCAATTGCTTTTTTAATCCCACTAATGGGGTGGATGCCAACTGCAGTTGACCTTAGTACATGGAATAGTTTATGGACAGTAGAAAAAATAAAAACTTCTGGTTACCATCCAAAGCTCAAAGAAACACTAATAGATTTTAATGTAGGTTATATTATTTCTGCTTTACTTTCAATTTGTTTTATTACTCTTGGTGCATTTCTAATGTTTGGTGGTAATTTACCTATTTCAAAACAAAGTGATTTATTTGCCAATGATATTGTGAATCTTTACACCAAAGTTTTTGGATCATGGAGTTATTTATTAATTGGTGCATGTACATTTTCAATAATGTTTGGAACATGTATTGCTGTATTTGATGGTTATGGCAGATCCCTAAAAAGGATAACTGAACTTATTATTAATCAACCATTTAACAACCAAAAGCTATATCCATTTTCAATATATATTCTAACAATAGGAACATTTTTAATTATTTGGAATTTTGAAAACACTAGTGACTTTGGGATATTGGTTAATATAGCTACAATACTTTCATTTATTGTTGCGCCAGTTATTGCAATTTTTAATTTTATTTTGGTCAAGAGTCATGTTAATAAAAAATTTCAACCACCTTTATGGTTGAACATTCTTGCTTATATTGGAATAATATATTTGACAAGTTTTTCGATATACTTTATATTCATTAATTTGTAGAAATCATTTCATACACTATGTCACACATTAAAAATTTAATTATTGTATTTATAGCATTAACCTGTCATAGAATAGAAGGCCAGGTTTATAAAAAATCCTACACAAAAAATCACCAAAAAGTAAATATTTCAAAATCTATTGATAAATGGAAAGTAAATGTTCTTTCTTTAGAAATGGGTAAGCCTGGTGGAAATAGTTATTCTAGTTTTTTGAACGAACAAAAAAATAAACAGTTAATTCAATATCCAAGAAGAAATCCAAATATTAGTCCAAAAAAACAGTTTTTATCTGACAGTATTGTAATTGAAAATGAATTCGAAGGTAATCTTTACAATAATAAAGTACCTAACGATAATACCATCGCAATTTCAAATGATGGAATACTTATTGAAGCTATAAACTCATCCTATATTATTTATGATACCCAAGACAATACCCTTTTAAAGTTAGGAACTTTACATGAAATTGTTATAGAATCATTTTGGGACCTAAGATTTCATAACAAATATGACCCAAAAATAATTTATGATCCTGATGAAAATAAATTTATTCTCGTATTCCTAATTGGTACAGCACCATCAAATAACCACGTCTGTGTAACTTTTATTGATGCAGATGACCCACTAGGAACTTGGAATGTTTATGTACTTACTGGAGATGCGCTAGACACTGAGCATTGGACAGATTATCCTGCCATTTCAATTACTAAAGATCACTTATTTATCACAGGAAATCTTTTAATTAATGGAGTAAGTTGGCAGGAAGGTTTCTATCAATCAATAATTTGGCAAATTGACAAGCACAATGGATATAACGGTAATGATAGTTTGACTTTCAATTTATGGTCTGAGTTCAAGGATAATTCGATTTATTTAAGAAATATTCACCCTGTAAGAGGAGCTAGAGAGCTTCAAAGTAATAAACAATATTTTCTAAGTAATAAAAACTTTTCCTTAGAAAGTGACACGTTGTACCTTGTAAAAATTGAAGACAACCCCGTTACATCTGTTTCTACATCATCTGTTAAAAGACTAAGTCTTCCAGATCACTATTTTTTAAGTCCTAATGGACAACAATATAATGGTCAAGAATTATCTACTAACGATTCTAGGGTGTTAGGCGGTATAATAGACGAAGATTGGATACAATTTGTGCATCATTCGATGGATACATCAAGTGGAACTAGCGGCATATACCATGGAATCATTTATGATTATGATGTTGAAAACCCTTACATACGAGGCACAATAATTTCTGATACTGCAATTGACTTTGGATACCCTAATATTACATCAACTGGAATTAATGTAAATGAAACCGAATGTATTATTGGGTTTAATTATAGTTCAGTTAATGACACTAATGGCTTAGCATGTGTATACATGAAAGATAATCTTTATACTAATTTTAAAGTTCTTCATAAAGGAACCCATGCTATTGATATTTTAACAGGAAATGTAGAGAGATGGGGGGATTATTTCGGTATTCAAAGAAAATACGATGAACCTTGTAAAGTGTGGATTTCTGGAATGTATGGAAAATTAGGGGCTAATGGAAGCTGGATAAGTAATATAGCTGTATCTGATACTTGTAGAGTTGCAGATCCAACTTCTCCATTCACGAATATCAAAAATAACAAGAATATTAAAGATGGTTTAGAAAATTTATTAGTCTATCCAAATCCTGCCGAAGAAATGAGTTCTATTGAGTTCAATGTTATTGACGATACTTTTCTTAAAATAGAAATACATGACATTAATGGTGTTTTAATAAATGTACTATACCAAAGTAGAGTCAAGAAAGGAAAAAATAGACTATCTTTTAATATTTCACATCTCAAATCTGGAGTCTATTTTGTAAATTTTATTGATAAAGAAAACATATTATTGACCAAAAAATTAATCAAACAGTAGTTCTTTTTGCAATGTATTAAAATACTTTGCAGAGAATCTTAGTCTACTACCATACCAACTGAAAAGTTCACCATTCACTATGACTATCTTTGTATTGGGTAGTATATTTTGGTATTTTTCTATGTGCTTTTTCTTATATGGGAATGGTTCACTTGAGAGAAATAAAATATCTGGAGATAAGTCAATTATTTCATCTAACAAAATTACAGGATATCTATTTTCTTTATCAGCAAAAATATTCACCCAACCATTGACTTTAAGCATATCGTTAATAAAGGTATCATTATTAATTGTCATAATTGGCTTTTCCCAGATTAGATAAGCAACTTTATTTTTAATTTTATTAAATATATTCAACTTTGAAAAATCATACTTAATCTTATTGATAATTGCTTTTGATCTCTCTTTATTTTCAACTATTTCACCTATTTTATCAATCATTTCTAAAGCTGAATTAAAATCTCTTACATCACTAACCCAAACAGGATATTTTTCCATCAATAAAAAAATATCTTCTTTTCTATTTTCTTCCTTGTTAGCAATAATTAGGTTAGGTTTTAGTTCTTCAATTTTATTAAAATTAATATTTTTTGTGCCTCCAATTTTAACTTTACTTTTCCACCAACTTCTTGGGTGTACACAATATTTTGTAATCCCAACAACTTGTTTTTCTAAATTTAGATCTGCGAGCAGTTCTGTTTGCGAAGGAACTAGGGAAATAATCCTAAGAGACGGATTCGATGTAATATTAACGCTTCTATTTAACTGATCTGAAAAGATCACAATGATTAGTTAGTTTCAGTATCCCAAATATATTCTGAAGTTACACCACCATTCTTGAAGTAACTTTCTCCCCACTTAGATTTGACTTTTCTGTATTCATCACCTTTATTGCCTCTGACCACAATCCTTAAAATAGTAATTTCAATTACTTGACCAGCTGTATTTTTGCGTTCGAATAATTTCTCCGTAATTCCCTCAGGATAATCCAAGGCTAATTGTTGGGTATTTATATCTGTATTATCAGTAGCCTGTAATGATTTTGTTTGTTCTATTTTTTCTGCATTCATAAAATTACTTTTTTCTGACAATCCAGAAATTTCATTTTGATCGTTGAGTAATTTATCAGTGTACACTTCTTGTTCTGAAATATTCATAGCCCTATTAAGCTCTTGATCTTTATTAACTAACTCTAGATCATCATTTACTCTTTCATTAACTAGATGTACGTTATAACCTTTATCGTCACTTACATCACCCCACAGAGATACCTTTGAAGATTCTTTTTCTAGAAATCGATCTACATCTAAGACATTTTTTTCTCTTGAAACATCAGCACCGATTACGTAATCATTTAATTTTGAACTTATTGACTCAGAACCCTTAAATTGATCATAAGAACTATTTATGCCTTTTATACTTGTTACATTTTTAGACGACAATAAGTCATCTTTATAATAATCAAACGATGGAATAACTTTATTTGTGCGAGAGTTATCAGAAAAATTAAAACTTTCCGATATTTTAGTTTCTAAAGCTTCATTAGATTCGTAATTGGTAAATGTTATATTTTCATTACGCCCTAAGTCAACCTCGCTGATTATAGAAACATTTTCTTTAAAATTATCAATTCCCTCTAATACTAGACTTCTATTTTTATTGCGCTGTAAATCTTTTAATTCTGACTCATTATATATCATCTCCTTTTGAACAGAGTTTTCATATGTTGATGAATAACCTTTTTCAATTAAATCATTATCAAGAATCATTTTTTCGTCAAAAAACTTATTAGAATTTAGGTTTTTAGTTGATGCCTTTTGTTCAAAATCTAGTATCAAACTTGTATTATTTGAAGCTATTCTATTTATATTCTCGCTATTTCTAAAGGTTTTATTTGAAGTGAGGTTATGAGTCTCTTCACCAAGGAACGATCTGTCATCTTTGTACTTATCAATCTGCGGAATTATTTTCCACCTTGAATCATCACTGTTATCAAAATTATCATCTAAGTTTTCTGAAATAACATCTAACTGTTGGTTATGAAAAAGTGTTAACTCTTCTTGTCTTTTATTGTTTTGAATTACAAAATTGTCTTGAACAGTTTTGTTAATTTCAGCTGAACCACCTCTCTGATCAACATCATCAATCCTACCCTGATTAATAATTGCGTCAATTTGATCTTCGTTATATTTACCAGTTACTTCTTCCCCATAAAGTGTAGTGAAATCATTTTTATCTACTTGATTTATTTTTGAACTTGAATTATTGGCGAAAGAAGCTCTTTGATTATCCAATATTTTATTGATTTCGGCAATTTTTTCAATTGGATATTTAGCATCAGGCTTAATTTTTAAAGATTGTTGAAATTTTCTTAACGACAAAGTATAATTGCTAGCACTAAAAGCTCTTTTGCCCTCTTTAATAAGTAAAGAAAACTCTTGCTGTGTTCTATCATTGTTAAGAGCAATCATTTTAGCTTCTTCCACTTTTTTAATTTGTTCTGGTGGATAAGTATCATCAGGCTTGATTGACTGTGCCCTTCTATACAAACTTATTGCCTTATCATACTTCTCATCCGTGAACATCTGATCTGCAGCATCAATAATTTTATTATACTGTTTTTCAATTTCACTAACAGCAAGTTCTTTCATCTTTTGATTTATAATATCAATTTGCTCTTGAGGATAGGATTCGCTTGGTAAAGTTTTATTAGCTTGAATGTAATAGTCCTTCGCTTTATTCCAATTTTCTTGACCTTGTGCAGCATCTGCTTTTTTGATAAGCTGATTATATTTTTCTTGATTAGCTTTAAATTTTTCTTCATCCATTTTGTTACTTGCAAGCTGTATCAATAATTGATCAATCTCGGCTAGTTTCTGTGGTGGATAATTATCGCTAGGATTCATATCTCGAGCCCTTACAAATAACTCCTTTGATTTATCATAGTCTTTTTCATTAAATTTGCTGTCTGCTGCGGCTATCAATTTATCATATTGAACCTTAAACTCTGCATTGGTTTCATTTTTCATTTGTTCATTAATGAAATCAATTTGTTCCCCAGGATATGGGTTATTAGGAATAACTGTATTAGCCTCTAAATATAATTTTTTGGCTTCTTCCCAACTTTTTTTATCTCTTAAGGCATCTGCATTTGTTATAAGTTTATTGTACTTTTCAACAGTTTGCTTTTCACCATTAATTTTCTTTAGTATTACATCTATTTCAGCAATTTTTTTCTTTGGGTAGTATTCTTGATCAAATAATGACAAAGCAGAATTAAATTTATCTTTTGCATCTTGATAATTCTCTTCACTGAGTAATCGATCACCATCTTTAATTAATTGGTCAAACTCGTCTCTTTTCTGCTGAACAGATTTATCAGCAATTTCAAGCTCAGCTAATTTGTTATTGATTTCTTCGATTCTTTTTGCAGGATACTCTCTGTCAAATAAAGCTTTTGCTTCTTGATAGTGTATCAAAGCCTGATCCCATTTTTCAGACTCATACTCATTATCTGCTTGATTAATTAAAATTTTAAACTGATTTTCTCGAGCATCCTTTTCAGAAATTATTCTTTTAATTTCTCTTATCATATCTAACGGATAAACTTCAGTGGGAAGTTGCAAATTGGCTTGATTGTAAAAATCAATAGCTTCTTCGTAAGATTTGTTTTCTAAAGATTGATCCCCTTTTGTTACAAGTTCATCATACTTATTTCTTTTTTCAGAAACCTTATCAGCTTCTAATTTGTTTTTAATAAGTTCTATTTGTTCTTGAGGATAAGACTCGAGAGGTTTAACGACTAAAGCTTCATAGTAAATCTGTTCTGCGTTTTTTAATTTATCTTCTTTATTTAGTTGATCTGCCTTAGTTATTAAAGCATTGTAGGTACTATCTCTTAATTTGATTGCATATTCATTATCAATTAATGTTTGTAAGTGTTTTAATTTTTGATCTACAATTACTCTTTTGGGAAATAGATCTTTTGCTGATAAATACTTTTTTTTGGATTCCTTAAAACTATTGGTTTGTAATAAATCATCACCTTGAGCTAGTAAATCCTCAAATTGTTGGTTTTTTTCTTCAATAGATTTCTTTAAATTTTCTTCTTCAAGAATTTTTTGGTCAATTATTACTATTTGATCAGATGGATATTTTTCATTTTCAAAAACTAATAATGCATCGTTATAATATTGTTTTGCTATTTTCCAATTTTGAATTTTAAATGCTGCATCAGCATTTTTTATGCTTTCGTCATATCTGTTTTGTTTGTCTTTCTGAGCTGTTGCCAAACGTTGCATTTTTAAATTAATATCGTCAATCATTCTAGAAGGGTAAGATTCATCGTCTTTAATTAATTTGGCTTTTTTATAACTCTCTAAAGCTTCGTTCCATTTTTCGTCTTTGTATAGTTGATCGGCAATTAAAATTTCAGCATCATAATCTTTCTTTAACTGAATTTGCCTTGCTTTTTCGTTTTCAATTTCTGTAATTTTTTTATCAATTAATGCAATTTGATCTTTTGGATATTGTTCATTTTCTTTAATAGACGAAGCTTCTAGATAAGTTGATTTTGCTTGTTCATAATTTAAATTTTTCAATTGACTATCAGCATTTTTTATCAAATTATCGTATTTTCTATTTAATAAAGATTGAGCTTCTTGATCTTTCTTCTCTTTTTCAGCTTTTAATATTTGATCTTTTGGATATTGTTCATCGGGTTTTATTTTTAGAGCCTCTTTATAATTAGCAATAGCGTCATCATATTTCTGATCAGAAAGTTGTTTATCAGATTTGGTAATTAATTTACTGTAATTCTCTTCATTGGATTTCATATTTGCCAATAAGTTATCAATTTCACTGATTCTATCTCTGGGACTTCTTTCAGTTGGCTTTATATTGGAAGCTTGAGCATAAACTTCTTTAGCTTTATCCCAATTTTTATCTTCATAAAATCTTTGGGCCTCATTCATTTTTTCTGTAAACTGCTTATTTAACTCTGCATCTTCAAGTTCTTGTTTTTTCTTATCAACCTCTCTTAATTTCTCATAAGCTAATTGATTACCAGGAAGGAGATTTTTTGCTTGATTGTAGAAATCTTTTGCTGCATCAAAATTATTATTCCCTAAATCTACATCACCTTTCTTAATTAAAGCATCATACTCAATCTGTAATTCTTTTTGGGATTCAGCTAGTAATAAATTCTTTTTGGCGTCTTCTATTTTCTTAACAATGATTTCCTCATCTTTTAACTTTAAAGCTTCTTCATATTTTAAAATTGCTAATTCATAATCATTTCTATTGTATGCATTATTACCTTCAGTTACCATTTTTTTGAACTGAGCTTCTTTTTGCCTAGCTTGATTTTCAATTTGTTTTAAGTAGCGCTCAATTTCTTTTTTACGTTGAGCAGAATAAGAGGAATTCCAATCTAATTGACCTGTCCCTGGATCAATTCTTGCCTTACCAACAGGTTGACTTTCAATAATTGAGTAATCAACTTCTGGATCTTCTTTAAATAATGCAATGCTAGGTTCAATGTAGGTGGTAGGTGGTGTATCATCTTCAAAGTACCCTTTTTTAGTATCTAAAACCAGGGATTTACTCACCATTCCATCTTTCTCAAAAACTAAAGTGTAAGTATGACCAAAAGGGGCTTCAATATCATTATACTTTCCATTAGAGCTTGTAACACCTTGATGAAAGGGTTTACCATCTTGAGATACAATTACTTTGACACCTTGCAATTTTTTACCAGAATAATCAGTCACTTTACCTGAAAAAATAAGTTTTGGTGCATCATCCTGCGCATAAAATGACAAACATAAAAAACAGGATATTAGTATTATAAAATCTTTTAAACTAAACAAATTAATATATTACATTACAAATATGAGGATAATCTATTAAAGTACTATAATCATCCCAAAAATACTTTAAACGCAAAATTGTACATAAGTGTTACTTATAACAAAAAATTACTTCTTAAGAAATAGAAATTGTAAATTGTTCTATTCTTGTATGCAACGAATAGACATACCATTTTGTCTTTCGCTAGGATCAGAATAAGTATTAGATGAATCAAATCCAAAGTAACTACTTTTGTTACCATCGACGTTACTAGTCCAATAAAAACCAAATATATCAACACCAGCGATATCTCCGTAATTATAGGTTCTTAATCCACCCATGGTTAATTTTAGAGGTGATGAAAATGCACCAATATTATCATTACTACTCCAACTTAACCTTTCTGTATCAAACTCTGAAGATGTAGGTAAACGAAAACCAATTGGACATGGATTATTAATTGCATTATTTCCCTGCCATAAATTATCATTACTTGGATATACCCAATCTTCAGTAAGACCATTAAAAAAAAGACCATTGTTTGGGGTAATACTAGAATTGTTATAATCTATTATTTCACCTGATGTTCTTACTTCATGACCATCAGTACCTCTACCCCACTGAATTAAATAACCATAAGCATTGGCATCGATACTAGAAGTTGCAACTTGACTAGAACCCAAATTTCTATCTAACCAAACTCTTCCAGCAGCTGAAGTAACTGTTTGATATTCCTGAACAAGAACTGACCTAGAAATAGTTGCTGTATTTCCAACTTCGTCAGATGCGCTGTATGTAATTGTATAATTTCCAATTGTATTAACATCAACAGCTCCTGTGGTAATATAAGTTTCTCCACCATCTGTATTAATCCCTGGATCTGTAAATGAAGAATTTAAAATATGTATAATTACCTTATTTCCAATTAATGTTAGAACGGGGGGAGTAATATCTTCAAATACAGAAACAGTTCTAGTTGCTGTACCAATATTACCGGTTGCATCAGTAGCAGTATAAGTAATGGTATATGTTCCAACTGTACTAACATCAACTGTTCCTGTTGTAACAATTGCTTCACCTCCATCTGAGGATGCTCCAGGATCAGTAAAAGTTCCATTTAGTACCACTGACATACTAGCATTACCATTTAATGTAATAACTGGTGACTCAATATCTGGATTAGCTATCCAAGTGGGGGTTGTACCGATTAGTTGTAAAACAGCACCAGGAACACCAACTGAAATTTTATCCCAAGAGGAACCAGTCCAATAAAGCATATCTCCAGTGCTAGTACCAGCATTAATATTTTGACTATCGTCTAATTTAACCCATGCACTTGAATTTCTTACATATAGTCCTACTACACCATCCGTTTGGTAGATTACCAAACCATTTGCTGGAGAAGAAATAGCATCACGTTCTGCCTCAGTCATACGTGGTGGTAAAAAACCCTTTGTAGTTGAACTAACTTCTAACTGAGCTGAAGGCTCAGGTGTAGATGTTCCAATTCCTGTTTGACCAATTAAATGGTTAACTAAAAAAATAAGTAAGAAACTAAATAATGGAAGTACAAGTCTATGATTCATTAGTTAAAATGCTTTGGTTAAGAGCTGCGAATTTAATCAAATGAATGGATCAACTTTAAGATCAAAATTAAAAAATTTAGTCTTTTATAAATTTAACAATACCTTTTTATTATAATAAAGTGGTGTTCCCATATATAAAATACTACTTTTTATAAGTGTAACTTCATAAAATTCAAATCCATCTCCAAGGGCTGGTGAAGGGATAGAATCCCTTTTCAGCCTGTGTCATACGTGGTAGTAAAAAACTCTTAGTAGTTGAACTAACATCCAACTGCGACATTTAACTGTTTGGGACAAAGCTGGTAAAGTAAACCCAACCAATAGTAAAATCAAAATATTTTTCATTAACTTAACTTCATAAGTTAGTTAATAAAGAGCTCTAAAACTTATCCAATTTGTACCATCAGAAACTACCTTAATCCAGTTATTTTGGGCGTCAGTTCCTAATGTAGCAGAAGTGGTTTTATTGGCTGCATCTTGCCATATTTGCTCAGATCCCGTTGTTGAAATAGTTACTGTATTAGTAGTCATGTTTTTAATCATATACTCCTTGCCAGCAACTCCAGCTGCAGTAGGTAAAATAAATGTAGCATTAGAAGAGCCAGTATACACCACATATTTATCGGTTGTTAGTACATTATATGATGTACTGGTTGTTGATGTTAGTGTTGAAGCTGCATCAACTCCTAAGGCTGTTCTTGCAGCTGCTGGTGAATTTGCTACCCAACTAGAACCATCGTGGATTAGTACTTGATTTATAGTACCATTAACTAAAGGTCCTTCTGGTCCTTGATCTCCCTGTGGTCCCTGGTCTCCAGTATCTCCTTTATCTCCCTTATCACCTTTGTCTCCTTGAACTCCCTGTGGTCCCTGGTCTCCCTGTGGTCCCTGGTCTCCAGTATCTCCCTTATCACCTTTGTCTCCTTGAACTCCCTGTGGTCCCTGGTCTCCAGTATCTCCCTTATCACCTTTAGCTCCTTGAACTCCCTGCAAACCTTGTAGTCCTTGATCTCCCTGTGGTCCCTGGTCACCTTGTAAACCTTGAGGTCCCTGATCTCCAGTATCTCCCTTATCACCTTTAGCTCCTTGTGGACCCTGGTCTCCTTGTAAACCTTGATCTCCTGTATCTCCTTTATCTCCTTTTAAACCTTGGGGG